>Ga0206130_10003736_pt1 | contig 19518 bp, 17 predicted proteins | sample Helgoland_Spring_9_FD_148637 | JGI IMG/M metagenome (GOLD analysis project Ga0206130, IMG submission 148637) | Pelagic subsurface seawater microbial communities from Kabeltonne, Helgoland, North Sea - Helgoland_Spring_Bloom_20160512_1 | ecosystem: Environmental > Aquatic > Marine > Epipelagic ... | reverse complement strand
TAATGATTGGGCCTTTGTCGTTTATATGCTGCAGCTTGATTATTAATGCTTTAAACCTTGAGTTATTTAAGGGTTTTTTCTTAAATTCTCGATATATTTAAAACTAAATATAAATGCATTAAAAATAAGTCATGATAAAACAGTCTATAGTATATTCCTTTTTTTTGTTACTTTTTTTTGCCTGTCAAAATGAAAACGCTAGCAATTCTGCTAATGCTGTTTCTAGTGAAGAGGAAATATTCAAATTACATGATGCAAAGGATTCCAATTTATCCTTTATGAACAACGTTTTTGAATCAAACACAGAGAACTATCTAAATTATGAGTTCATCTATAATGGTTCAGGTGTAGCTGTTGGAGATATAAATAATGACGGATTGCCCGATATTTATTTTGCAGGCAATTCAGTGTCCGATAAATTATTCCTTAATAAAGGATCCTTTAAGTTTGAAGATATATCTATTCCATCGGGTATAAGTACTTTGAACGGATGGAGTACTGGTGTTAATATGATTGATATTAATCAAGATGGTTGGCTCGATATTTATGTGTGTCGATCAGGTCCATCCCCGAATGTGGTTAATCGTACAAATAGGCTTTATATCAATCAAGGAAATAACACATTTATTGAAGATGCTGCTAAATATGGTCTAGCAAGCAGCGAATATTCTATTCAATCTGCTTTTTTTGATTATGATTTAGATGGTGACCTTGACTTATATCTGTTGAATCATCCAGAACCTGGATTTAAGCCCAAAAAAGCCGGTTTACACATGGGGGAGATTCGGACTGGTGTAATCCGTACAGATTATTTCTATGAAAACATAAATGGAAAATTTGTAGATAAAACCTTTGAGGCAAATCTATTTAATTTTGGTTTTAGACATGGTATAGCTGTTGGTGACGTAAATAAAGATGGCTTCCCTGATTTGTATGTAAGCTCTGATTTTGATGAGCCAGATGCCCTTTATATCAACAATGGAAACAAGACGTTTTCAAATAAAATAGATGAAAGTTTAGGCCATATTTCTTTTAACAGTATGGGTAATGAATTAGCAGATGTCAATAATGATGGCGATTTAGACCTGTTTGTTGTAGATATGGCTCCAGAGGATCATTATCGATCTAAATTATTCATGGCATCTATGGATGTTCAGCGATTTAGGAATTTGCAAGCTACAGGTTACCACAACCAATATATGTTTAATACGCTTCAGATAAATAATTCTGATGGTTCCTTTAAGGAAGTAGCGCAGTATGCGGGATTAGCAAAGTCTGATTGGAGTTGGGGTCCTTTGTTTTTTGATATGGATCTTGATGGTTATAAAGACCTAATTATAACCAATGGTATTAAAGAGAACTTCATGTATAATGATCTTCAGAAAGATATCAATATTGCAACTAATGGAACGGGGCAAATTGATATTCAAGGTTTATTACAATTGGTGCCAAGTGATATCACAGAGAATCAGGTCTATAAGAATTTAGATGGTGTTAAATTTGAAAAACGTACTAAAGATTGGTTTTCTACAGGAAAGTTTAATTCTAATGGAGTTGCAACAGCAGACTTTGATAATGACGGTGATCTTGATTTTGTAACAAATAATATGCTTGCTACTGCAACGATTTATGAGAGTCTTGCTTCTGATAAGAAACTTGGAAACTACATTAAGATACGCTTGAAAGGAAAAGCAGGTAACTTGAATGCTATAGGGGCTAAGGTTGAGGTCTCAGGTGTTGATCGTATGCAACTTACAGAGGTTCATAGATCAAAAGGTTACTTGTCTTCTATTGATGTCCCTGTTGTTTTCGGTCTAGGAGAGGATAGTTCTGTAGACTTAAAAATTACTTGGCCTGACAATAAAATATCCGTTCATCAGAATCTTCAGGCGAATCAAGAATACGTATTTGATTATACTTCAGAGGCTTTTGGGAGTATTGCAGAAGTTGAAAAACTAGACTTCTTTATGTCCGAAGAAGATTTAGGCTTAGACTTCAAGCATGAGGAGGATAATTATGACGATTATAGGCAACAAATTCTTTTACCGCACTCACAATCCAATACTGGACCTTCTACAGCAAAGGCAGATGTAAATGGTGATGGGCTTGAAGACCTATTTATTGGTGGTGCCGCCGGTCAATCATCCGTACTTTATGTTACGAATGCCGATGGGACATATTTCCAAAAACGCAGTGGACTGGAATCCGACAAGTCTTATGAGGATACGGGTGCTCGTTTCTTCGATGCGGATAATGACGGTGATAATGATATTTACGTAGTAAGTGGAGGCGCTCATTTACCAGAATTCCACCAGCTTTATACGGATAGGCTTTATATCAATGATGGCAAAGGTAATTTTAGAAGATCTAGTGCGCTTCCTTCTGGAACCAACATTAGCGGTCAGGGAATTGCAGCTTCTGATATAGATAATGATGGTGATGTCGATCTATTCATTGGAGGCCGCCTGATACCAGAGCGTTATCCTTATGCACCGGAATCTTTTCTATTAATAAATGATAATGGGAAGTTTACAAAGAAACTAGTAGCTGTAGATAATTTGGTTTCTGCTGCAAAGTTTGCCGATCTAAATGGCGATGGTTATCAAGATCTTGTTACAGTAGGTGAATGGTCCCCAGTGAATGTTTTCATAAATAATAAAGGCACTTTTGAGTCTTTAGATAATACGCCACTAAAGGGAACGAATGGCCTTTGGTTTTCTCTGAATATAATTGATGCCGATGGTGATGGTGATTTGGATTTACTCGCCGGTAATCTTGGTCTAAACACAAAGTTTAAGGCTAATAAAAAGAAAAAGTTTCAAGTGTATTGCAAGGATTTTGATAACAACGGTACTTTTGATGTTGTGCTAAGTACCAATTATAAAGGCTATGATGTACCTACTAGAGGAAAAGAGTGTTCTTCTCAGCAGATGCCTTTTATTGCGGAAGAGTTTCAGGACTATCATTCTTTTGCTTCTGCATCTATGGATGATATTTATGGGGAGGATTTAAACAGTGCATTGAATAAGAAAATTGATATTCTGTATAGTGCTTTCTTTGAGAATGACGGCTCAGGTAATTTTACTAAGACAAAATTACCTTGGCAAAGCCAAATGGCTCCTGTGCAGGATATAAAATTTTCTGATGTGGATGGTGATGGAATTTCTGAGGCGCTTTTGGTAGGTGATTTATATAATGTTGAGGTCGAAACTGTTCGTTATGACGCTTCTACCGGTGTGGTTTTGAAGTGGACGGAGAATGGATTTGTTAGTATGAGCCCAAAAGAAACTGGTTTTGTAGGAAAAGGAGATGCTCGAAAAGTCGAGGTGCTGGAACAGGCTGATGGCAAAAAGATTATTGTTATTGCCAATAATAATGGTCCTTTAGAAACTTTTAGAAGTAAATAAATAAAATCTAAAAAGGATCTTAAATTTTGAGATCCTTTTTAGTCTTCTTATCGTCAACATTCTATTTTCGGCTCATTTAGCCTATAGCATATCTTATTTATTATTATTTTCGCAAGAAATAAATACACTATATGAATAACAAGCTAAGGCTATCCGCACTATGGTGGATTATAGGTCTTTTAATAACGGCAGCTATTGTTTCTCCCTTTGCTGTACAACTTATGGACAAGTCAATATTTTGGACGAATGTACTATTTAGCTTTGGCTTTGTGATCTTGTCTAGAACCTTGATTCAACTTAAGCAAACCTATCTTGCCGAGCATTTCTATCTGCGAATAGCATTTTTTATCTTTTTATTTCCTATGATTTTTCTTAGTATAGAACAAGTCAACCATTTTCAATATGTGGTGGATTATGATGATTTAAATTTATGGCTTTCAGAAGGTTTTAAAACTGAAAATCTTAGATCAATTCGTTCATATATACAAAGTGAATTTATGTTCTTAGGTGTAGGCACAATCATCGTTGCAATCCTTTTATTGATTCGATTAGTTCTTTTTACTTGGAAAACCTTGAATCGACAGATTAGCGCCTGATATCAGTAAATACTGTGCTAGAATATAACTAAGCATGATTGATATTCTTCTTATCAATAAAGGCGCTTGCATTTCTGTAAAGGCAAATAAACCAATAAGGCTATCTGATAACATAAATAATATAGCTCCACTAAGAAAAAGGAGCTTTATTTTCTTGCGCTGTTCAGCACCATACTGAATAGCTGTATAGGCCATCCATGCTAGGATACAAGCATAAACCGGAACAGCATAAAGCAGTATGCCTGTTAATCCATCATGTAAAAGGTAAATAAAAAGAAGCAAGTAAATCCCTAGAACTAGTATTCGCTTTGGCTTTGGTTTTTTCTGTGTAGTATTCTTGAGGAAGAAAAATATGTAGAATAGATGGGCAACTAAGAAACTAGCTAGACCAGCAATGAAATATAGTTGATCTTGCTCTGTGAACATCAATAGACCATCACCTATTGCACTGAATAAAAGTGCCAAAAGTAAACTTTTAATATCTTTGCTGGACCAATGATTCTCAGACAGAAGGTATAATCCTAGTGTTGGCATAAGTAAGGGTTTGCTGAGAAGGGTCCATTCTGAAGCTGCTATCTCTAAACCAAGATGTACTGCACAAATTCCTATGAAAAGTCTAAGTAGCTTATTCATAGGCTATATATTCTTCAACCCAATTCTTGAGTATTTGTAAGCCTGCGGGTGTTAATATCGACTCTGGATGAAATTGCATGGAAAATATAGGTTTTTCTAAATGCTCCAGCGCCATTTTTATTCCTTCCGCATTAGAAGCAATTGTTTTTAATGCTTTGTGTTCTCCATTGATAATGAGACTGTGGTAGCGCATAACTTCTGCAGGGGCTTCTATACCCTTAAATACAGGATGATGTTTGTCGAATTGAATAAAATCTGTCTTTCCGTGCACAGGTATAGGTGCTTTTTCTGTTTTCAAGCCAAAGTATTCTCCAATTGCCTGATGACCCAAACAAATTCCTAGAAGTGGCAAGGATTCACTTATACAGTATGAAATGCAATCCTGTAGAATAGGAACATCAGAGGGTTTTCCTGGTCCAGGAGATAGTATAATAGCTCTATACTTGTTCTTCTTAATTCCTTGAATATCAATCTCGTCATTTCGGAATACCTCAATATTCAGCCCTGCTTGTTCCAAATAATCCTTTAGATTATAAGTAAAGGAGTCATAGTTGTCAATCAGAAGTACTTTGATCATTCAATTGTTTTTTCCTCGATATCAAAAACATTTTCTTTTGTTTCTAAATTGTCTTCTGATATCTCTCCTAATTTGTCAATGAAATCAACTGATCCTTCCCAGAATTCGAGTATCGGATCTTTTAGATAGGACATAAAGGTCCAGGTCTTTTCTGGAAATTCTTCTAGATATTCATAGGTGTACGAAGAGCGTTCTGTTTCATTTGAAATAAGGTGGGAAGCTTGGGCAAAATAAAGCAGTAAGCTATAGATTAAAACCATGAAGCCAGAAACTAAAAGGCCTCCAAATACCTGATTGATAATATTAATATTTGCCTTTTCTAATATATTCTCAATTAAATTAGCAGCAAATCTAACAATCATCATAGTTACAAGAAATGAGAGCAATAGACCCACTATGTACATGGCTGGGTTGTCCGTGTCGAAAGAATCTTCCAAGATCCGTTGAATTGGTAGGGCAAATTTTATTGCTGCCACAACGCCTATTAAATAGCCGAATATTTTAAAAACTGTTTCCAGTATCCCCTTTGAGTAGCCTACGAGAAAACCATACCCAAAGGCTAAAGCGAATAGTATATCTATTATCATTTAAGTGATTTTTGGATAGCTTCTTCAATTTAATTCAAAATAAAGGATATCAGGCAAAAAATCTTTTTTTTTAGACAAACTAATCTGGAGTTGATGAAAAAGTGTTTAAGTTCTTTGATATACGCCATGAATTTATCGTTTTTCATTTCGATAATAGAATCTTAAATTTCTTTGTGCTATTAAAAAAAATCAAAATGCCTTAAATTTGTGTTAGGTTTTCATGAACCATTTCATTGTTGGAATGTTTAGTTCATGATTCAACAAAAAAAAATATTTCTTATGGTACTCAACCGACTGGAAAATATAAAAAGACAAGCAGAAGCCATCATACCTACTCCATTTGGAGAACTTAATATGGTGGCTTATTCTACAAATATAGGGGAGAAGATGCCCCACATAGCTATGGTCCACCCTGACATGAATCCTCTTGATGGACCTGTATTAGTTCGATTTCATTCGGAATGTATTACTGGAGATCTTTTTGGTTCTAAGCGTTGTGATTGTGGTGAGCAATTAGATAAGGCGCTCGAAATGATTAGTGAACATAAAGGGATTGTTGTATATCTGAGACAAGAAGGGAGAGGTATTGGAATCATTAATAAGTTAAAAGCTTATCAATTACAAGATACTGGACTTAATACAATAGATGCTAATCTTCATTTAGGACTTGATGTTGATTCTCGCGATTATACCGTTGCTATTGAAATATTGAAGGATCTTGGAGTAAAAAGCGTTAAGCTTATGACGAATAATCCTCTCAAGTTAAAGGCTTTTGAGAATTCCGATATTGAGGCTGTTGGAAGAGAACCAATCATTATAGAGGCTAAAAAAGAGAATCTAGGATATCTAGAAACAAAAAGAGATCTAATGGGGCATATGCTTCAAAGTTAAAAAAAAGCCCCGATCATATTGATCGGGGCTTTTTTTTAACCCTCAACCTCAGGCATTTGGCAATCTTCTCCAGGCACTCGGCCACATACATTGCATTCTCCCATTTCATTTTTGATCATAGGATTATTGGATGCACAAGAACCTCTAAATTCTTGTCCAGTAAAAATATGTCTGATATTGATTAATAGAAAAGCTATTCCGAAAGCTCCTCCGATTACAATAAATGTGCTTAAGAACTCCATTAAATTAGTTTTTAAAGGAACAAAAAAGGTCAAAAAAGGTTTTAACCTTTATCTTCGCAAAAATACATTAAAAAAATGGAATACTTAAAATACCAAGATAAAATGACAGCTTTTGGGCGTTTGCTTAAAATCATGGATGAATTGAGGGAAGAATGTCCTTGGGATAGAAAGCAAACTTGGCAGTCACTTCGTAATTTGAGTATTGAAGAAATGTATGAATTAGCAGATGCTATACTTGAAGAAGATGCAGAGGAAGTAAAAGAAGAATTAGGTGATATTTTGTTGCATATGGTCTTTTATGCAAAAATTGCCGAGGAAAAGGAATTATTTGATATTTCAGATAGTTTGCAATTTGTCTGCGAGAAACTTATTGCAAGACATCCACATATTTATGGAGATGTAAAAGTAAGTGGCGAAGAGGATGTAAAACGGAATTGGGAACAACTGAAGCTTAAAGAGGGGAAGAAGTCTGTTTTACAAGGTGTTCCAAAATCTTTACCAGCAATGGTGAAAGCATATCGGATGCAAGAAAAAACAGCTCAGGTAGGCTTTGAATGGGAGAATAAGGATCAGGTTTGGGATAAGGTAATGGAGGAGATTAATGAATTTAGAGAGGAACTTGTCAGTGGAAATCAAGCAAAAAAAGAAGAAGAATTCGGAGATCTTATTTTTTCTTTGATTAATTATGCCAGATTTGAGGGCATCGATCCTGAAACTGCTTTAGAGCGAGTAAATAAAAAATTCAAACGACGATTCGAATATATAGAGGCTGAAGCACCCAAGTCATTGGATAAAATGTCTTTAGAAGAGATGGATGCCCTATGGAATGAGGCTAAACATAAAGAAAGGTGATATTTTTGGTTTCTTTTGTTAAATTTGAGAATCAAATAAGTGTAGGTACAAATGAAGAAGATTGAACTGGATATTGTAGCGTTATCTCAAACTGTAGCGCAATCAAATAATTATGCCATTGTTTTAGGTGAAAAGGAGGGTAGCAGAAGACTTCCGATAATTATCGGTAATTGTGAAGCTCAGTCTATTGCCTTGGCACTCGAAGGTATGCAGCCCACGCGTCCACTGACACATGATTTAATCAAAAATATTTTCGGCACATTCGCGATAGAACTCAAAGAGGTTATAATTAATAATCTTTTAGAAGGGATTTTCTACGCAAGACTTATTTGCTCAATGAATGGAGAGATTTTCGAGATTGATACGCGTTCATCGGATGCTATAGCATTGGTAGTGAGGCATGAGTGCCCCATCTATACCTATGAGTTTATACTTGAAGCTGCAGGCATAGAGTTCAAAGATATGGATGAAGAGCAGGCCGATGCTTCTAGTGATATTCAAAGTGAAACTTTGGAGGTTGAATTAAGTTCTTCTGAGGATAGTAGTGATTCAGAATATTCTAACTTTACGACAACTAAATTAAAAAAGATGCTTGCGGAGGCTATTGAAAAAGAGGATTATAGGGCAGCTGCTTTGATTCGGGATGAAATGAAGAATAGGTAAAAAAAGAGGGACATTTTTTGTCCCTCTTTTTTTATAATGTCTGAATAGTTTCTAATACCTTTTTATGCATCTCAGAAGAAATATCTAGGTGGAGGACAAATCTTATTGTACTTGGACCAAATGCTGATGCTAAAATTCCATGTGCTTTTAGTCGATTCAAAAATTCTTCTGCAGAATTTTTAATCTTCAGGTCGAATATTACAATGTTACTCTTTACTGGTCTTACAGCTTGCACATAGTTTTGGATTTCAAGAGAAGCACCAAGTTCCTTAGCCCTATCATTGTCAATTTTCAGGCGTTCAACATTATTTTTTAAAGCAAATAAACCGGCAGCTGCCAAAAGTCCAGCTTGTCGCATACCGCCTCCCATTACTTTTCTAAAGCGTTTGGCTTTTTTTATAAAGGCAGCATTTCCTAAAAGCAGTGAACCTACAGGTGCTCCCAGTCCTTTTGATAAACAGATTGAGATACTATCAAAGGCTTCTCCATATGCAGAAGGTGCTTCATTTGTCTCTACTAAAGCATTAAAAAGCCTTGCTCCATCAAGATGTAGTTTAAGACCTTTGTCTTTACAGAGCGTTTGGATTGGTTTGATTTCGTCAAGGGTATAAAAAGAACCTCCGCCTTTATTACAAGTGTTTTCAAGTACTACAAGACTAGTATTTGGCAACCAATCATAATCGTCTTTAATAGCAGGTTCAATTTGTTCAGCGCTTATTTTTCCATTGGATCCTGCCAATAGATTAACAGAAATACCAGAATTATAGGCAAATCCACTTGATTCATATTGATAGACATGTGAGTAATGATCGCAGATCATTTCATCCAAAGGCTGGGTATGAACTTTTATGGCAATCTGGTTTGTCATCGTTCCGCTTGGGCAGAACAAAGCTGCCTCCATACCAAAAAGCTTTGCTGCATAATTTTGCAATTCATTTATGCTAGGATCTGCACCGAATACGTCATCACCAAGTGGAGCATTCATCATGGCTTGCATCATTTCCTTACTTGGCAGCGTTACAGTATCACTTATAAGATTTATCATGGATTCCTTGAATTTCTTTATACCTACTTTATTAATTTATTCTTCAACAGGAATTTGAAGTTAATAATATTGTTATGCATAATTATTATTATTTAATTTACGGAGTCAATTTTACTAAATCAAAACGTATTAATCAAAATGAAGCATTCAATTTTCTTTATTCTATCAAGCCTGCTGATTCTTTCCTCATGTACGAAAGATGGAAATGATTCCTCAGCTAGTAATGGGGCTCAGGACGATTCTAATACAAGTTTCTCTCAGAACATTGAAAATATAGATGATAAAGTTGGGGCCATATCTGATGCGTTATTAGAAATTCAGAAAGCACTCAATGAAAGTGAGACTCAAAATAAGAATCTAAAGAATGTAAAATTGAGTATTTCGGATGATTTTAAAATGATATTTGAAAACTCAGCTAATGGTAAGGAGCGCTATGAGGTAGATATTCGAGAGCTGGACAGTAAAAATACAAGACTGATTACGGAAGATGAAGGTGATGGATTTCCAGGGTTTTCAATAAGTACTAAAGGGTTTAGTAATGTAGTTGAGAAGGCTGTAGACGGCAAGTCTGTTGAAACCTTAGATGAATTTACCTTGATGTTTGATAGTAGAGAAAGAGTATCTAGGGTGATTCCAATCTTCCTTCAATGCATAAATATAAGTACAGGAGAGTATGATAAATATTATGAATAAATCTATCATTAACTAAATTAAAAAGCCAGTTATAAATAATATAACTGGCTTTTTTTGTAAAAAACCTGTAGTTCGAATATAGCCTTTCGATTTAAATATTTTTTGAGCAATGCAACCCAATTCTTTTAGCCTTGTCTTTAAGTTAGATTATGATAAAAATTAAAAATATACGTAAGTCTTATACCACTGGTACGAATACTTTAGAAGTTCTTAAAGGAGTAAATATGCAAGTGGAGCAAGGTGAGTTGGTCTCCATTATGGGGTCATCTGGTTCAGGTAAATCTACTTTGTTAAATGTGATGGGTTTACTGGACACCTATGATTCAGGAGCTTATCATTTGAATGATGTAAAAATGGAAGGACTCTCCGAGAAAGAAGCTGCATTTTATAGAAATAGGTTCTTAGGATTCGTATTTCAATCCTTTAATTTATTACCATTTAAGTCTGCACTTGAGAACGTAGCACTACCCTTGTATTACCAAAAAGTGAATAGAAAGGAACGACTTAAAAAAGCGGAGCAATATCTGGAACGTGTTGGTTTATTGAATTGGAAGGATCATTTTCCAAATGAAATGTCTGGCGGACAGAAACAAAGAGTGGCTATTGCTAGAGCTTTAATAACTGAACCCAAAGTGGTTTTGGCAGATGAACCTACTGGTGCTTTAGACTCGGTGACCTCTGAGGAAATTATGGGCTTGTTCAAAGAAGTTCATGAAGAAGGGATGACCATGATTGTAGTAACTCACGAGAATGAGATTGCAGCACGCACACAACGTGTGATTCGTCTGACCGATGGTCTTGTTCAGACCCAAGTTCCAATACTGTAAATATGTTTAAAGCAATTGATTTTGATAAGTGGCAGGAGATCATCGAATCTCTAAAAAGACACAAACTGCGCACATTCTTGACCGCTGTAAGTGTTTGGTGGGGTATTTTTATGCTCATAATTCTGTTGGGAGCAGGCTCTGGATTAGAGAACTCTGCGAAACGGGATTTTGAAGATGATTCAATGAATACCTTCTTTGTATACGGCGGTACTACAAGCAAGCCACATAAGGGGCTCAAACCTGGACGAAGAATCTACTTTACATATGAAGATTGGGAAATGCTTGAGTATGATACAGAAGGACTAGATTACACTTCCGGTCGCTTTTATATGTGGGGTGATAATCTGATTAAATATAAAGACAAAGCTCTTTCTTTTGATCTTAGAACCGTACATCCAGAACATGCGGCTATCGAGAAGACTATTATCAAAGAAGGACGATTTATTAATAACGAGGATATTAATAGCTTCAGGAAAATTTGCGTTTTAGGTGATCTTGTAATTAAAGAATTAATGCCCTATGAATCGAATCCGATCGGTCAATATGTCAATATCAAAGGGGTTGAGTTTATGGTTGTGGGTGTTTTCACTGATACTGGTTGGGAAGGCGAACGAAAAAGAATTTATTTACCTATAACTACTGCTCAAAAGGTGTTCTCTGGTGGTGATAGAGTTCATGAACTTCTAGCTACATCTTCTAGTATTGATATGGAAGAGACGCTCCTTATGAAGCAACGATTACGGGAGTCTCTAGCGGAAAAGCACAACTTTGATGCAGAAGATATGCAGGCAATATATCTATGGAATAACTTTGAAGATTTTCAAGACTTTCAAACCTTCTTCGGCATGTTAAAAGGTTTTCTTTGGTTTGTTGGTATAGGTTCTATTCTTGCGGGTGTGATAGGTGTGAGTAATATCATGCTTATTATTGTTAAAGACCGTACTCGGGAAATAGGTATTCGAAAAGCACTTGGAGCAACTCCTCGATCAATTATTTCTATGATCGTTACTGAGTCTGTTTTTCTGACAGGCATATCAGGATATATAGGTGTCTTGTCAGGTTTTGGAATTATTGAATTACTGGCTTATATGATGAATAAATTTGAGGTAGAATTGGAATTCTTTTATCAACCTCAGGTGAGTCCAACAGTCATTTTAAGCGCATTGTTTATACTAGTGGTCGCAGGTGTAGTCGCTGGGTATTTTCCTGCAAAAAAAGCTGCAACTATTTCCGCAGTTGAAGCCATGAATAACTAAAAATATGTTTGACAGAGATAAATGGCAAGAAATTTGGTTTTCAATCAAGAAGCATAAGCTCAGAACTTTTTTGACGGCTTTAGGTGTATGGTGGGGAATCTTTATGCTAATCTTCTTAATGGGAGCAGGAAAGGGGCTAGACAATGGAGTCAATCGTTTATTTGGGTCCATTGCAAAGAATTCTGTTTTCTTCAGTTCTTGGAAAACATCCAAGCCTTATGACGGCTATAAAGCAGGCCGCTATATAGGACTTACAATGGATGACGTTGAAGCAGTTAAAAGTGAATTGGGTCATAAGATTGATGATATAGCTCCAAGGTTAAATGTTTGGTCCGCTTCAATTTCAAGAAATGGACTAAATTATAATCTTGAAGTCAAAGGGGAATTGCCTGTAGTAATGAAGATCGATGCAATTGAACAATTCAAAGGTCGGTTCATCAACAATAAAGACATCGATGATAGACGAAAAATTGCAATCCTCGGTAAACATGCTGCTGAAAAGATGTTTCAAGATATTCCCCTTGATTCAGTTATAGGAAAGTACTTAAATATAAAAGGATCTGAATTTAAAATAGCTGGAATCTTTAGATCTACTATTCGAGAAATGAATCAGGCAAAAGAAGCAGAAGAGTCTATTTTTATTCCACTGTCCACAGCACAGCAATTGACAAATAGACGATCTAGGATTCATATGTTTGCTTGCACGATAAATTTGCAGTATGATATTTATGCAGTGGAGGAAGAAATTCTAGGAATATTGAAAAAGCGTCATCATGTAGCTCCGAATGATATGAGAGGCGTCAATTCTAACAATTTTGCGGAAGAATTTGCCGAGATACAAGGTTTATTGACTGGGATAAATCTGTTGACATGGATTGTTGGAATAGGTTCTTTAATGGCGGGGGTGATTGGGGTTGGAAATATTATGTTGATCGTAGTAAAAGAAAGAACAAGAGAAATAGGCGTTCGAAAAGCGTTGGGCGCTACTCCTAATGAAATTATTTCAATGGTTATACTTGAATCTGTAGCGATTACAACCGTTGCAGGATATATTGGCTTGCTAAGTGGTGTAGGTGTAATAGCCTTGTTCAATTTTGCCTTGGGAGATAGTGGTCTTGAATTCTATGCTAACCCTCAGGTGACTCCGGGTGTAGTATTGGGCTCTTTGTTAATATTAATAATTGCAGGTTTTTTGAGTGGCTTAGTGCCAGCTCGTCAAGCAGCGCGGGTATCTCCTGTTGTTGCTCTTAAAGATGAATAAAAGTATAAAGATGAAAAAAGTAAAACTGATCATTGGAATTGTGGTATTTACCCTTGTTTCTATTTTCTTAGGGTATTATCTGATAAGTCAAAATCAGAGTACAGACATGGTCTATAGTTTTGAGAAACCAATCCTTCGGGATATTACCCTTAAAACGGTTGCAACTGGAAAGGTTAAGCCAAGGCAAGAGGTTAATATTAAGCCTCAAGTCTCAGGAGTCATCGAGGAACTTTATGTTAAAGCAGGTGATTTGGTGCGAAAAGGAGAAAAGTTAGCTAAGGTTCGATTGGTACCCTCCCAATTGAATATAAATAATGCAACGAGCTCTGTAGAGTTGGCTCGATTAAGACTCCGCGATGCGGAACGGGAATTACAAAGGCAGAAAAGTCAAAATGACAGCCAGCAGGATATTAAAGAAGCTTCTTTGAGGTACGAAAAGGCTAAGGCAGATTTTGATCGAAATAAAGCCCTTTTTGAAGATGGGGTAATTGCAGCATCTGATTTTGAGCGTGTTCGAATTGAATTTGAGCTTCAGTCTGCCGCTTATACGAATATGAAGACTATTGTAGGAAATAATCTATTGCGTTTTCAAAATGAAGTGGAGATTAGAAATGAGGAACTTGAATCAGCTATCAATAACCTGCAATTATTAAAAGAAGGCGCAAGCAAAAACAGTAAACAAGTAGCCAACATAATTAAATCTACAGTAGATGGTATGATTCTAGATATTCCGGTTGAAATAGGTAGTTCCGTAGTCGAAAGAAATAATTTCAATGAAGGTACTAATGTAGCAGTTGTGGCAGATATGAATACCTTGATGTTTGAGGGAAAGGTAGATGAATCTGATGTTGGAAAATTAGGGATTGGTATGCCGCTTGTACTAACTGTTGGTGCAATTGAAGATAAAAGTTTTGCTGCAAGTCTTGAATTCGTTTCACCAAAGGGAGTAGAAGAAGAAGGCTCGGTCAAGTTTGCTATTGAAGCCTCTATACTTAACGATTCAAGTGTGTTTTTGAGGGCAGGATATAGTGCTTCTGCCGATATAATCCTTGCTAAAAAGAGTCAGGTCTTATCCCTAATGGAGCGGGATGTTATCTTCGAAGGAGATAGTATGTTTGTAGAGTTGCGGACTGGCGATCAGACATACGAAAAGATTCAAGTTCAAACAGGATTGTCTGATGGGATATTTATTGAAGTCATTCAAGGAATTGATTCTACTAAAGAAGTTAGAAATAGAAAATTGATGTAAGTATTAAAAGGGCCTCTGGAAAAGAGGTCTTTTTTAATACTATTTTCAAAGTATTTGATAAATAGTTATATATATACAAGTAAGTCAATTGTTAAAAAATTATATTTGTTTTAATAATTATGACTTATGAAAAATAAATACAAAACAAAGGCACTTTGTGTTTGTCTAGGTATATTATTCCTGTTTTTTGGGAATTTTAAGCTTAAAGCACAATGCGAGTTTTCAGACTTTGAGTTTATAAAGATTACAGCTGGAACAGATGCTGTTTTTCAGGTAAAAAGTATTCCTAATTATCAGCCTATATATACTTGGGATTATTCAGCTGCACCTTCTGGTGTTCATTTTTTAAATCCCTTGCCAGGAGCCATTCAAATAGAAGTAGATCCTTTCCTAGAAAGTACATCATTTTGGTTGTCATATAGCTATGAGGACATAGATTGTATGATTAGTGATTCTATCCAAATTCAAGTCATTGGTATTGATGTTTTTGATACGGCAAATGGAAATCATCTACTTTGTGCTTCTGATTTAGGCAGCCCATTAGATATTCAAACAGACCTAGACTTTGTTGACTTAGCATTTGATATCCTAGATGAAAATGGGATTTTGCTATTTCAGCAGCTTGTTGAATGGCCAGCAGGTCTTACAACTGGCGACTATATCCTTGATGTTAGTTGGCAGGATTTGATTGAATCGTGTCCCTTATGTCTGATCTTGTCTGATAATACGATGCAGATCCCTATTTATGTTAATTTGGATAATGCAGTTGTGCTTAGTTGCAACGATAATGTGCAGGTGTCTTTAAATGAAAATTGTACGATCGATCCTATATTGGATGTCTTATTGGAAGGTGGTGAGCATTTAGATATTGCTGCCTTTGAATATCTTTTTTATGATGGCCCAGAAGCGATTACTAGTATAGGTGATGCACATCTTGGACTAAGCTTAGACTTCGTAGTTGAAGAAATCTGTACCGGTAACTCTTGCTGGGGAACAATATCTATTGAGGACAAAATAGCGCCAGAGTTTGAGGTTCAGGATATCGACCTTAATGTATTTTGTGGCTCTAATCTTAATATTCCTTCGCCCACAGTTTGGGATAATTGTAATGGATCAGTGCAGGTGAATCTTGTCTCTTCTACCGTACAAACTTTCGATTGTACAAGTCAAAATGGATTGATTGAGCAAGAAACTAGAATATATAAGGCAACGGATGTTTCCGGCAATGAATCTGCAAACTTTGAGCAAAATATCTATACTAGAATTCCAGTTATAAGTGATATTGAATTTCCGGCTAACCTAGATGATGTCCAGCTTGAAAGTCTTAATTGCGCTCAAGCCGATTATACCGATCCAGCTTATACAGGTTATCCATCCGCTTTTGGGATTGATTTTATTCCTGAAACTGATTATTGTGGAATTAGCTCGACCTATTCGGATATATTTTTTAGTAGTTGCGGAAACGGATTTACTGTTTTGAGAACATGGGTCATCCTTAGATCCTGTAGTTCTGAAAGCGAATTCATAGAGCATAGTCAATTGATTTATGTAAAAGATAAGCTTGATCCATTGGTAGACTGTCCAGGTACTTTAGAAGTTGGTATTAACACAGGCTCTTGTATGTTAGAAAATTGGCTTTTAGATATTCTTGTATTGGATGATTGTTCAACTGTTGATTGGACTGTTACAGGAGCAGATTGGATGGTTATGGGTGGTGAAGAATTACCAAATCTGCCTTTAGGGATCCATTCCATTGTGTTGACTGCAACGGATGATTGTGATAATCAAACTAATTGTAATACTGAACTTGTATTAGTAGATGCATTGTCCCCAACCGCTATATGCACCGAGTTGGTAGAAGTGTCTTTAAATTCTGAAGGGATTGCAACCGTTGATGCGAGCTCAATTGATAATGGATCTTTTGATAATTGCACAGGGAATGTGACTTTTCAGCTTCGTAGAATGGATGGAATATACGGTGAGAGTGTCGTTTTAGATTGCGAAGATCTAATTCTTGATGATCTTCAATTAGAATTGTCTGTCGTGGATGTAGCTGGCAACTCTAATAGTTGTATGGTTGATGTTTCAATTTCAGATAAAATTGGTCCAGTGCTAAATTGTCCAAGTGCAGAGGGATTTGATTGTGAGGATATAGATAATATTATTGAGTTATGGCCGGAAGTAAGTTTTTCCGACAACTGTGTTGCCACTGTAAATTATGGAGATTTAGATGATACGGGGCTTGACTTGGATTGTTACACAGGAATAGTTCAAAGGCTCGTATCCGTTGTTGATGATTCAGGCAATGAAGCTTCTTGTACTCAAGTGATATCGTTTGAAGGAACAAGTCCTCTTGTTTTTAGTGATATAGAATGGCCTGAAGATTTGTTCTTTGAAAGTTGTGCTGGTGTTTCTTTTGATCCCGATTCTATAGGCCTTGATGTTGGCCAGCCCGAAGTAGTTACGTCGATATGTGGTTTAGTTGGAGTCAATTACACAGATCAATTATTCTACACAGGAGGTGCAGAATGCTTTAAGGTTATTAGAACTTGGACTGTAATGGATTGGTGCCACTTTGATGCAAGCACAGGAGCGGGTATTTTTGACCATGTACAGGAAATTCGAGTTCAAGATGATCAGGCTCCTATAGTAGATTGTGACATAGTACCTTTTGTGAAGCTCAATACGCCTGATTGCTTTGGAGAAATTACATTTGAACTTCCCTTTATCATAGAGGAATGTTCCGATCAGGTGGATATAGATGTTTCAAGCGTTTTGGGTTCTGGTGTGGGACCTTTTCAGGATGTTGGCTTAGGCAATTATATGGTTACCTATACAATCAGTGATGCTTGTGGTAATGTTACAAATTGCCTGGTTGATTATCAGGTTAGTGATGCCGGAGAACCAACTGCATATTGTATAGACCAATTAGTGATAGACCTTCCTGAGGAACAAGAAGTAGATATTGTAGCTTCAAGTTTTGATTTTGCCAGTTTTGATAATTGTACCCAAGAAGATTTATTGATTTTTGCTTTTAGTGCTTTGTCTTTTGATTCAATTCGAACTTTTGATTGTAGTAATCTAGGGGTTAATCCTGTTGATATGTATGTGTTCGATGCAGAGGGGAATTTTGACCGTTGCAGTGTTTCACTTCTATTGCAGGATAACAATAATTTTTGTGGTAATAGTTTGCTGACGCTTTCTGGTCAGGTTCTTGATGTACATGATGATCCAATAGGGGAAGTTCAGATAAAGAATAGTGGTGTTGTGGTAGATTCTGTGTTATCTGATAATAACGGTATATATAGCTTTAATGCAGTCAGTCCAAACGGGGATTTTACCTTAAGTGCAGACTATTTAGGTGAGTCTTCCATTGAAGATAATGTGACTACCTTCGACATGGTTTTAATTACTAGGCATATATTGGGCCAAGAATTGTTAGCTTCTCCTTATTTATGGATAGCAGCGGACGTCAATGATTCAGGAACAATAAGCACCTTAGACTTGGTGGCAATTAGAAAGGTTATTCTACAAATCGAGCAGCAATTTCCAAATGGTAAGCAGTGGAAATTCGTTGATCGTTCCTATGTTTTTCAGAGTGGGCTTAATCCTTTACTTGAAGGTTATCCGGAGGTCATAAATCTTAATAATTTGGATGCAGATCAGACAAACCTAGATTTTGTTGCAATTCGAATGGGTGATGTAAACTAAAATATTAGGAAACATCTTAAAATATAGTCTTTTATACAAAAGAAGTAAGTTGTCGCTTACTTCTTTTTTTTTGCTCAAAAAGTGTAAATTTGCACCAATTAGCAGAAAAAAATTGATTTGTGGCAAGAATAATGGGCATTGATTACGGGACTAAAAAAACAGGTATAGCTGTTACGGATACTCTACAGATTATTTGTACAGGATTAAATACTGTTCCAACTTCTGATCTGTTTAGTTTTATTAAAACTTATGTTGAGCAGGAAGAGGTGGAAAAGATCGTTGTCGGAATGCCCTTGCATGAAGATGGTAATCCAGCTCAGATAGCTTACTTAGTTGTTGGATTTATTCGGAAAATCAGAAAATTGTATCCTGCTATTGAGGTTGTTGAGTGGGATGAACGCGGCACTTCGAAAGCTGCGAAAGATATTATTCTGCAATCAGGAACTAAGAAAAGTAAGCGCAGAGATAAATCATTGGTCGATAAGATAGCTGCAGCACTCATACTTCAAGACTACATGGAACAAAATCATTGGTAAAATATAAGAATATGATACTTCCGATCTATGCATATGGATTTTCGGTACTAAAAAAGGTAGCTGAGGATATCGATAAGGATTATCCTGAGCTTGAAGAACTTATTTCAAACATGTGGGACACTATGTACAATGCGCAGGGTATTGGGCTTGCAGCTCCACAAGTAGGTCTTTCAATACGTTTGTTTTTGGTTGATACTAAACAAAGTATGGAAGAGGAGGAAAAGGATAAGGGAATTAAGAAAGTTTTTATCAATGCTGAGATCATTGAGGAAGCTGGAGATGATTTTTCCTATGAGGAAGGCTGCCTAAGTATACCTGGCATAAAAGGAGATGTTTTCCGTCCTGAGCAAGTAAAAATCAAATATTTAGACGAGCAATTCAAAGAGCATATCGAAGTCTATGAGGGCATTAATGCTAGAGTTATTCAACACGAATATGATCATATAGACGGAATTCTTTTTACAGAATTACTGGGCCCTTTGAAGCGTAGAA
>Ga0206130_10003735_pt1 | contig 19520 bp, 17 predicted proteins | sample Helgoland_Spring_9_FD_148637 | JGI IMG/M metagenome (GOLD analysis project Ga0206130, IMG submission 148637) | Pelagic subsurface seawater microbial communities from Kabeltonne, Helgoland, North Sea - Helgoland_Spring_Bloom_20160512_1 | ecosystem: Environmental > Aquatic > Marine > Epipelagic ... | reverse complement strand
GCGAAGCGGACAACCTCTCGGTCCGTGGGTTTGAGGAAGACCGGGGCTTCGGTTGAGCTCGGTGCCTCGTCGAGGTAGCTGTCGTTTCCGGCGAGGATGTCGCGGCACACCTGTGCGGGAAAGTCGACGCCGGCGAAGTGCACTGCGTCGGTGTTCTTCACATACGAATGATGGGTGGTTCGCACCCAGCCTTTGCGCAGAACGATGCCACCGTCGAGTCGGTCGGTCAGCCGTTGGAGCAGCACCCCGCTGACAGGTGAATCGGTTGCTATCTCCCAGAATGCCGGGGGACTGCCACGGAACCTCTGTTCGTCGCCGTGGTGGAAGGACCAAACACCATGGCGAGCCGCGTCCAGAATGTCTCCTCGAATGATGCCGTAGGCGAACCGCAAGATGAAGTCGAGGTCGTAGGAGCGGATTTGTTCGAGGTCGTCGTCGGTGAAGTACTCGCTGAACTTGCCTTTTCGCAGCGGCGTGGCTTCAAGGAGCGGGATTCCGTCCATATGGTCGCTGCAATCGACCGCTTGTAGCGACTTGGCACGTCTAGCGACATAGCCATTGTTGAAGGTGTCCCACAGCGTGTTCTCGCTGCGCGCGAGTCGCTTCACTCGACTCGTCGCACCCTCACCCGGGCCTTGCACAGACGCCGGTGGTCGTATCAACAATTCGAGAGTCACCGCTTGATGTGCCACCAGTTGTTGAAGGGTCGCTGCTTGCCAGGCTGGTAGCCGTCTGCCGCGGCACATGAGGCCGAAGCGTAAAGCGCTCGACGAATTAGATGGCATCTACTCACGATCTCTCTCGGTGTGCCGATAGGGCTTGCACGGTGGCCGGTGCCCGGCGCCGTGAACCCCTGACAGTACACTGGCACACCGGCCACAGAATCGATTCGGAGCCACATGAGAACCAAAAACCCAACGCGACAACGCCCGTCTCCCTACCGCGAACGTCGGATGGCGGTCGGAGCTGTCGCGATACTGGCAATCGTTACTGGCATCTTTGACACGGCCACCATTGTCGCAATCGTGGCGTTTATCGAAGGTGTGACCAGCGGCGATTTGCAGTGGGAAGTCACGACTGGCCCGCTCGACCTTGCGATCAGCCGGCCACAGTTGGTGCTACTCGCTGGGCTTTCTCTCGCTGTGATGACCGTCGGTCAGCTGACGTCAATTTAGATGAAGGCACGCGCTACCACGGGCTGGCAGTTACAGACCCAGCGCAGGGGCGTCGCTGCCTACCCTGGAGCTAGTTGGGAAGCTCAATCAGGGCAAACAAGCGGATCGTTACAGGTGTTGTTCAACAGGTCTAGCGCTGCTATTAGAACGGGGGGCTGATGTGCTGATCCACATTGGCTACCACAAGACGGGTACGACATTCCTTCAGACAGGTTTGTTCAACGCAACTGCAGCGGGCTTTGTATCGCCTTGGGCGCAGTCAGATATCCGCCGCCACCTCGTCCTTTGTGCTGATTTCACGTGGGATGCAGCATTAGTTCGACAAGAGTTCACGCAGGGCTTCGAGGATGCTGAGCGCTCCGGACTTGTGCCAGTGATGAGCGATGAACGGCTCTCGGGCTCACCTCATGCCGGTGGGTACGACAGTGCCCGCACTGCTCGCCGGCTTGCCGAGGTCTTTCCAGACGCAAGAATCCTGATCGGAATTCGAGAGCAGTCCGACGCCATCTACTCCACGTACCAGCAGTACGTGCGCAACGGGGGCAGTGCCAAGATCGAGAAGTATCTCGCGCCTCGACATCACGCGGAAATCCCTCAGTTTCGCTTTGAGCACTGGCAGTACCACCATCTCGTTGCGCTCTGCCAAGAACTCTTCTCGCCACAGCGGGTGCTCGTGCTCGCCTACGAGCAGTTGCGAGCGAACACCCAGGCTTGGACAGAACAGATTCAGGCTTTCGTTGGCAATCCAGCCGTCCCTGTCGACTCCGGTGAGCGATACCCATCGCTCTCACCCATGGGAGTCGAGATGAAACGACACGCGAATCGGTTCCTCTTTCGTGGCGCACTGAATCCTGCGGCACCGCTTTATGTGCGCAATCTGGAATCACGATTCGAACATTTGGATCACGTCTGGCCAGCGCCGCTTTCAGCTCGCATCAAGCGCCGGAATCAAAGTTTGGTCGAGCACGCTACGGCGGGTCGCTACGGGCAAAGCAATCTTGAAACCGCCGCCATGACTGGTCTTGATCTCGGCCCAATGGGCTACGACATGGAGTCTCAATGAGTTCGGGGTTACCAGTGCTGAGCGTCGTCATACCTTGCTTGAACGTTGCAGCGACGTTGGGGCCGCAGCTTGACGCACTGAGTGCGCAGGATGCTGACTTTGAATGGGAAGTCGTAATCGCCGACAACGGATCAACTGATCAGACGGTTCCGCTGGCCACGAGTTACACCGACCGCCTCCAGATCGCGATTGTGCACGAGGCGATGCGAGGGCGACAGTTCGCATGCAATACGGGAGCTCGCTCGGCGAATGGCAAATATCTTGTCTTTGTCGATGGCGACGATGTGGTACAGCCGGGTTTTCTCAAGGCGATGGCTGAAGGTTTGGCCTGTCATGAGATGGCAGCAGGCCGTTTCGACAATGGGCAGTTCGCAGATGCTGGTGCGCTGCAGCATGGCCCGACGATTTCGGATGCGATCATGAGCGGCTATGGCTTCCTCCCATTCGCGTCGGGCGGTTGCACCGGTATCCATGCAGATGTCTTCGCTCAAGTTGGTGGGTTCGATGCTGACTCGAACTACTGCGAAGACACTGCGTTGAGCTGGCGAGTGCAGTTGGCTGGCTACCAACTTGGGGCTGTTCCTGGGGCAGTCGTCGCTGTACGACAACGATCCACGTTCGCGTCGATGTTTCGCCAGCATCGAAACTTTGGCAAGGCACGAGTGTGGCTCTATCGCACCTTTCGAGATAAAGGAATGCCCCGACGGTCAGGGAGAGAGATAAGCAGCGATTGGACACAGATTATTCGTGCCGTGCCTCATCTTCGAGACGTCGACGTGCGCACACGTTGGACCCGCCGGCTCGGCCGCAATGTTGGATTTATTGTTGGCAGTGTCACGATGCGCTGCCGGTATCTGTAGCACTGAGAGGCCAGTATGACTAGCGAGAATCAGCACGATGGTAAAGAACTGTCCGTCATCATCTGTACCTACAACCGAAGCCATCTTCTCGAGGGATGCATCGAGGCCTTGGGTCGACAACTCGTAGAAGCAAACGCCGAACTTGTTGTGGTCGATGATGGCTCCAGAGACGAGACTCAGGACGTCATTGATCGCTCTGCCGTGCCAATCGTTGGTGGAGGATGGGTTGACAACCGCGGTCTAAACGCAGCCCGGAATGAAGGACTCCGGTTAGCGAGCGCTCCCGTGGTCCTCTACTTCGACGATGACCAGATTCCTCCAGCCGGTTACTTAAAACATGTGGTCAGGGCTCTGGGTCCTGATCTCGATGGGATCGGCGGCCCGTTGCGGGACAAAGGCGGAGGGCTGCATACGTGCAAGAAGTGCTCGCTTGGCGACAGCACGCTTGGCGACGAAGCGCGTATGGTCGATCGCTTGATCGGGGGCAATATGGCCCTTCGAGTCAGTGCGTTCAAGGGCGCAGGATTGTTCGATGAGCGACTATCAGGGCGGGGCGACGAGACTGAGTGGTTCAAGCGTGCCTCAGATCTTCGCTTCTACTACGACCCCGATCTCTGGGTGTGGCATCGCCGAGACAGCTTCAGCGTGCGCGATCTGTGCAGCTACGCGTATCGGCAAGGAAAAGCGGCACCCGTGCTCGAGTCGATTGTTGGGTCAAGCCGAAGGCCCCGAGGCCGAGGTGCCATGAGGGTTCTGGGCCATGCGGTGCGTCATCGCTGTAGTCACGGTCTTGAGTTGTTCTGCCGAGAACTGGGTGCTCTGAGTGTTCGGATCCGTTCGTAGTATCTTCCTGCTGTCGTGTCGTCATTCCGCGCTCGACGGTTGAACCTGATCACACGCAGCGATCTCTCGAACGGCTGTTACTCGCTGTCCGGGGCGGGTGTCAGTAGTCGTTGAGCCGCGAGCTGCCTGAACGGCGACATGGCCAACAATCGCTTGGCGGCTCTGCGGCAGCGTCTAATCACTTTGCTTGATTTTCGTCGTGTGGCAAGAGTTTGAGCCCTCCCGGTGTCTGCATCATTTGCGATCGGAATATCGCGGAATCCGTCGAGTCAGCCCTCGCCGAGCGCATGCAGCCGGGCCGAGAGTGCCCCAGCGTCGCCACCCATGAGGAAAGTGGTATCGCGGTCGTAGTCGGTGTACAAGAAGTGTGCCGAAATATCTCCGATTTGCCGATTCCGTAATCGGCTTTCGTTCGTTCCAGCTTCGTCCCAGAAGTCGACTAGTGGTCGTGACCCTGCTCCGTGGTGATAGATCAGATCGCCGTATATGCCACCCATCAATCGATGGAAGTTGCGTTCGTTGCTTCGATGTAGTGGGTGCAACGCCGAGCCGCTATCGCGTGCCGCAGCGGTGAACGACGAGAGTGTGTCATGAAATATGCCCGGCTCATTGGGTGCAATGTAGTCATACCGCAAACCGTGTTCTTCGACGAACGACACTGATGTCGCCAGGCAGCTGGCGTGGATGTAAGGTTCTATTGCATGACTAAGTTCGTCGCGATAAACGCCAGCTAGTGCTGCACCGCGCTCAAGTCCGCCTATTAGGTTTGGCAGCCACGCGCTGTTCAGGGGGTGCGCATCGCTGTCCAGAGTAATCACATATTCGCAGCCGTCAGATCTCGCCATTTCGTAGAGACGCTGAAGCGGGTCAGCGTGCACGTGGATCAACTCGATGCCTGGTTCAGGAACGACCAACTTGCAGTTCGGCACAAACCGGAGATAGTCATTAACGAACTGATCCTCGACGTTGTTGTTCCAAACGTACAAAGAGAAAGCTCCGGGATCGGTGTGCTCGATGAATTTACCGACACATAGCGACAGCCAATGGCCGGGCTGAGGGTCCCTGTCGCCATTCACTATTAAGACGGCTGCTCTCGACAGATTGCTATTCTTCAGTCACAAGTGAAGCATATTCGTACCAGGCTGATGCCGACCCCTTGGAGTTCCCCCGTTTGGTGAGACACGGGTGATTGTTAGTTCATGCTGCTGATGCAGCATAGGCCTCGGCGGGTGTGTGGTGGTCGAGTCGGGCTTGGTGTCGGGCTCGGTCTTAGAAGAAGTTGATCCTGCATCAGGGCAGCGACTTTATTGGAGTGAAGCGCAAAAAGGACCTCAACGACTGGCTCAGCAAGGTTCCGCGCAACGTGGACTTCGTTGTTTTGGCGCCGTTTGCGCTTGACGAACTCAGGGCAACGGTGCACGGCCATGCTGCATCTCGCATCAGGGCTATCGAGCACCCATATCTGTTCGTTCCGCCTCACACCGCTACGGCGAGCAAGCATGAACGCAGTCCAATCTTTGGTTGGATCCCTGAAGGGCACGAGCACTGGGCCGAGACCGTCAGCCGGATTCAGGTAGAGCATGGCCCAATCGTTGAAGTCGGCATCGCCGCCAAGGCCCGATTTACCGATGTCTCGCCTGTGCCCTACGAGCAATTCTCCGAGAGTCTGATGGGCTTAGATTACCTACTCATCATTAAGGAACCAGCAATCTATACGGCCAGGGCCTCATCCCAATATCTTGACGCAGCATCGGCGGGCGTTCCATGGATTGCGCTACGCAACAGGTTTGCTGAGCATGTTCAGGATGTAGCCGGTGAGAACGGGTTTATCTGCGACTCGCTCGACGAACTGCACGGCAAGATAGCTGAGCTCAGCGGAAGTGGTGAACGGCTCGGCGAGACGGAGAAATACATGCTTGCGAACCGGCAGCTCAGGGCCCATTTCTCAACTACCTCAATTGGCGTCTCGATGTTGAGGTCGCTGCTCCAGGGAGCGCAAGGCTGAGGCTCGAATCTATGCGCTGTTCTGCATGCGATTCACTCTGGCATGTAGCGCTATGCTTGAACCGCGGCCTCGTACAGCTGTGCATAGGCTTCACCGACTGGCGTTATTGCGAAGGTCGTCCTGAAGCGAGCGCTTGCTGTGCTCCCCAGTCCGACTGATGTTGTGCGGTCTGCAAGCAGCTGGCTTAACTGTGTCGTAAATGCGGCCTCATCATCAGGGTCGACCAGAATCCCGGTTTTGCCCGTTGTCACTGCGTCACTGACTCCACCTACATCCGTTGCAACAGCAGGTACCCCGAGGCATGCGGCTTCAAGGATCACGCCCGGAAGGCCTTCGGTATCACTGGTCAGCGCGAGTACGTCGGCGGCGCCGAGGAACGAACCCACCTCGTCTGAGGTACCGATTAAGCTCACGCTGCCGGTGATCCCGAGATCGTCGACAAGCTGTTCGAATTCAGCTCGTAGAGGCCCGTCGCCCACAACCCACAATCGTGCTTCGGGAAGTTGTTTGACCACGCCAGCAAACACCCGAGCGAGCCGATCTGGACGTTTTTCAGGGGTGAGACTTCCGACAAAAACCACTACGGGTGTCGACTCGCTGTCTCCGAGGGCGGCACGCACCGTCGCTCGATCACGGCGAGGCGCAATCCTCTGGCGGTCTATCCCACGGGGGATCTGGGCGACGGTCTTGTCGGCCAGGTCGTAGAGCTGCTTGAGTCCGTCTAGGGACGCAGAACTGACCGCAGCGATGCCATCGACCTGAGGCATGATCAGCTTGGCGTAGAGCGTCCGCTTGACCCGTCCTTGTACCCAGACAAGCGGGTCGCCAATGCTGCGATACACAAATGCGAAATCACTCGACTTCGCAGATACTCGCTTGAGGGCAGCGCCGTACTTCAATGTCCGGGCGCCGTTGGCCTGCACCACGTCAGGCTTGAAGTCACGCACGATGCAGCGAAGCCGGTTGAGAACCTTCGGTTGGAACCCAAGCGCTCGCTCCAATGGATGGGTGGGATCGGCGTTGATCAAGATGTCGTTCTCTCGCAGGTCAAGCGCATTGTCCTTAGCGGGGTACAAGTAGACGGTGCGTACGTCGAATCCCCGCAGTAGCAGCTCTGAGGTCAGGTCGAATGCGAACATCTCTGCTCCACGCCGCTGCGGCTGCTGCACAAGGTGCAAGACCTTCATCCTCAGCTCCCGCGGAGTCGGCGCCAAATGGCCGACAATGCTCGATGAGCGTCGGGCGCCCGAATTCCAAGCAGCTCTACGTGTGGCAACCCGACGAGCGATTTGGGGTGTGAGGGTCGACTGCAGAGTCCTAGCAGGCGAAATCGTCGATCCGTTCGATAGTTCCAAACGTGGCAGCTGTGCGGTGCAGTTGTGCTAGACACGAAATCCCCGACCTAGGGTCTTAGACAAGATTTTCTGGTGCATGTCGAGGATCTTGGGGTATCCCCGCATGTCAGTCACCAGTCGGTAGGAACGGGCAGGCATCCAGCAAGGCGTCTAGATCAATATCGATGTTGGGTCCTGCTAGATGGTCTGTAATTTCGCTCAAAGTGGTCTCGCGTTCGATGATGAGGGGTCCGGTGCATTCCCTGCCGATCGAAGCGAAGTAGTCTTGAAATTTGAATCCATCCCCAAGCACTCTGTCAGACATCTGAACCCACACTGACGGGATCGCGTACGCATCAGCAGCAATGAGCCCATGAAGCGACGACGAAGCAATCGCGCGACATTGAGCGAGGAGGTTGACGAACTCGTGCACCTCGGTACGAATGTCAATCACCGTAACCTGTGGCTGGACAGCCAGACGCTCTAAGAAAGGGTTGTCGGCGTCAACTATGTGGGCGACGATGCCGAGTTCGTATTTTGGAGTTTCCTCGGGCTGGTAGAACCGTGGAAGAAGCAGAGCTGGATCGCCATAGATCTCAGGACAGGCAATCCCTTGTTTCAGACAGATCTCGCGGCTTAGAGGGCCTCGTATTGCGTGTACCGCTCTGGGTGGAATTCTGAAGGTGCCCGTCCGGTACATGAAACCGGAGCCCCAGACCACCTGATTTCTGATGGCCGATGAATCAAGAATACTGCCGATTACGCTGTAGACGGGCCGGTTCCGAAAGTTGGCGATCGCCTGGTAGGGATAGGTTGGTTTTCCAGAGATGTACTCAGCGAGCACTGGGTTCAACGCATCGCCCCAATTTGCCTGTCCTCGCCCCCACCGAAGAACGACAGCAGAACCGGCCGCAACGCGCAGTGAGCCACGGAGGTCGATTTCTGTTCGTCGTTTTAAGGTGTCAGTAAGCCGACTCATGTGCCAATCTCACTAGTTTCCCCGGCTTTGTCTGACACCTGAGTTAGCGTTTGTTCCAAGTCGCTCACGTCGACTCTGATGTCGTGATAGCCCGGCCGTGGTTCCCCAACTGGGCTTCCCTTGACCATCCAATAGAAGTGACCCATTGCGGTAGCTAAATCGAAGTATTCAGGGTTTGGGAAACTTGGATCTATGATCTCAACAACATGCGTTGAAGTTGGGCTGTAAATGATATTTGCGAGTCCCGCCCCGTGCAGCGAGAGGACGACCTTAGCCTCGCTGAAGAGGCGTAGCTGCGCAGCGAAGGTCAACTCCTCCAACCGGACGATCTCATAGCCGTAGGCTGCTACGAGGCGCTCAACGTCCGCCTCGTTCTCCAGTCGGCGATAATTTGCGTTCGCGCGGCTGATGAAAATCTTCCTTCTGACCGTGCTCGCAGATGGCACGATGGCGTCCCGATAAGCCCGCAGCATATAGGGATTCAGGTCGAGCGTGTGGACGAACGTCAAGCGCTCGACGCGGAGAATCTCTGATTCCATCCGCGGCATCTGGTCGAATGAGAGGTCCAACCACCTGAGGCTGTCGACCCATACTGGCTTCGGCTCAAATGCTGGTGGCCGCACAATCGATTCGTCGATCTTGCGCGCCTTGGATAGCCATAGCTTTGGCAAATGACGAACTGTCCAGTGGAAGTAGTTGCCATACCAGGATTCCCAAACGAAGTTGGCGCACGTGGTGGCGGCTTCCGTGCGCCGTTCTGTGAGTAGCTGCCTGTGCTCGGGCAACCACCGTGTTCCAGAGAGCGTCAGACGCCGATTAGTAGGCGATAGGACAGCAAAGTGCTCCTGGTCCCAGTCAGACCTAACCGCAAGGATGCGACAGTCGGCCATAGAAAGCAGGGAGACGGCACGTCGATCTCGGGTAACTACGTCATGAAAGGACCTTCGCCATCGTCCTCGGTCTTCAGGTAAATCTGACCGGGAGCGCACATTGACGGGTAGACCAGCTCCGCCTTTGTGCGCTGGGAACAGTTCCTGAATTGACCCAGTGGCCATATCGGCTGCGTACTCAAGTGGGTCAATGGTCGGGACGATTCGGTACCTTGACAGGGCAGGCGGGATCCGGGCGCCGTGCGCAATCCGTTTCGCAACAGTTGCCGCCAGCCTCTTCATAGATTGCGGAAGGCTGGCGACCAGCGCTCGGGCTGGGATCTGTCGGATTCGCGCCTGAACTTCTGCTGGTCTAACGGCAGTCCGGCCAATGTCGACGTCTCGGCGGCCTCGTCGTCACCCAAGCAACTCATACCCGAGCCCCTCTCGAGCTTGTGTTCGCCGCCGGGCCTCTCAACTCGGGAAGCAAGTTGCATTGGGCCAGGGTAGTTGATGCGAGAACATTCTCTGCTCATACCGACTACGGGTGACCGTGACGCAGGTCCCTAGAACCCCAGACGATGTGCACACCTCGTTGTCGGGGTCGTTCCGGCGCCCGAGAAGCATAGCCCTCAACTCAGTGAGGGGAGTTGGCTCCGCGCAATGAGCCATGCAGGGCACGTTGCCACGGTGCGCTACTCGTTCCCACGAAACCATGACTACGAACCTATGGTACTCACAGCCTGTGGGCGGCGACCTGTCGAGTGATTCCGTCGGTGAGCCTGACGCTTGGTTTCCAACCGAGAACGGCGGCAGCCCGTGAGATATCGGCGCCGGTGCGGAACACATCGCCCGGCACTTTGTCGCCAAAGGTGATGTTGGGCGCCGCGTCAGCGGCGCTGGTCACTGCGGCGACGACGTCGTGCATCGTTGCTGCTGAGCCACCGCCAATATTGAGAATCTCGCCGATCGCGTCAGGTGCGGTCGCTGCCGCAATGTTCGCAGCTACGGCGTCGCTGACGAACGTGAAATCACGGATTTGTGAACCATCACCGAACATCACGAATTCAGTGCCGTTCAGGGCTGAATCGATGAGTCGGTGCGTAGCCATGTCGGGGCGCTGCCGTGGCCCGTACACGGTGAAGTAACGCAGCGATGTCGTCGGCACATCGAAGTTGCGGTGATATAGCGAGCAGAGGTGCTCCGCCGCAAGCTTGGTCACGCCATAAGGACTCATCGGCGCAGGAACGTCAATCTCTTGGGTGGGGTACCGTTCTGCAGCGCCATAGACAGAAGAACTCGATGCGTAGACGAACCGATCAAGAGGTTTGGACTTTACGGCCTCGAGCAGACGTTGGGTCGTGAGCACGTTGAGCCGGGCATAGGTGTCGAACCCTTCGGCCCAGGACAATCGCACGCCAGGCTGGCCCGCCTGATGGAAGACGACGTCGATCCCGTCGAGTAGCCGATCCAGATCGCAAGTAAACAGGTCTTCGTCGACAAGACTGAAGGAGTCATGGTCGAGCGCCTGTGCGATATTTGCCCGCTTGACCCCAGCGTCGTAATAGTCGGTGAAGCAATCGACCCCAACGACCTCATGGCCGTCGCCGAGCAGGCGATCAGCCAGGTTGCTACCGATGAAGCCGGCCACGCCGGTGATCAGTGCTCGCACTCAACTCGCTTTCGCTCTAGGACGGCAGCGCGTAAGCCTACCCGTTTCGACTGCGACATCAGATCCGTTGGAGCCCGCGTCCAGACCGCCGACTTAGTGGGCTGGACGCTCCTTATCGTGACCTACGCGGTCGTCTGCTTTGGCGCACATCACCCAGCCGCTGTGGAACCAACATCACAGCACGGTTACCGAACTGCGTTCGGCGCAATCGCATCGAGGGCCAATCGCCGCGGTGCAAGGCGCCGACCATCTGCATTCGTCGAGTAATTGGCTGTTCGAGTCACAGGACCCCGAGATGCTACGGGCATGAGTACGATACAGCCAGCGTGTTGTCTCTTTCTAGCCAAGTTGTATGAGTTCAAGAACAGCCTCGGTCAGGCCATCACCTTTTCGCGAGCGTCGCAAGGCGATCGTCATTGTTGGCGTCTTGGCAATCGTCACAGGATTCTTCGAGACGGCAACGATTGTGGCCATTGTTGCGTTTATTGAAGGCGTAACCAGTGGTGATTTGTTGTGGGAAGTCACTACTGGCCCGTTAGATCTTGCTTTTGATAGATCCGGGTTGGGTCTGATCGCATTGTCGGCCCTCTTGGGCATGACCGCGTGTCAACTGGTGTCTACGTGGGCGACGGCTCGAGCCACTACTGGTTGGCAATACCAAATACAGATGCGAGCCATTCGGGGCTACATGCGAACGAACTGGACCATCCAATCCGGTGAAACCAGCGGTTCGCTGCAAAACCTAATGAACCTCTCAGCGGCGTCAACAGCGAGTTTGGCATCGTTGATGGCGTTACTCTCCGCCAGCGGAGCCCTAGTGATCTTTGCGACCGGAGCGTTCTTGGCTTCGCCTTTGGCAGCTGCTGTCTTGGTCGGTACAGGTGCACTTTCCATGCTGGCACTCCGGCCGGTGCGGGCTAGAAGTCGTGAGGCCACAAGAGTGGCGACGATAGGGCAGCGGGCGGTGACCGAAGAAGTCGGCCAGATCCACGATCTTGCCCAGGAAATCCGAGTGCACCACGTCGCCGACACCATCGAAGAGGCTCTGCGACAAAAGAGCTGGGACGTTCGACAAGATCGCAGACGCGCAGCAATCTGGACTGGCGCTGGTTCGGCGCTCTATCGCTCCGTCGGGCTCGCCTTTCTCTTGATGGGTGCATTTGTTGCTTCTGGCCAGGAAGACCTTGACGTCGCTCGAATCGGCGTTGCGGGACTGCTGCTGTTGCGCGGTCTGGGGTATGGCCAACGGATCCAGAACTCATGGCAAAAACTCGAGAACAACCGGCCGTTTATCGAACAGATCGGCGACGCCTTCGAGTTGTATGAGCGCCACACCCCCAAGCGGGGTAACCAGCGCATTGCTGAACTGGGCCCTATTGAGCTACGTGATGTGTCCTACACCTACGGCGGTGAGATTCATGCGCTGCGTCATGTGGACGTGACGCTCGAACCAGGGGAGACGCTCGGCATCGTCGGCCCTTCCGGCAGCGGGAAGTCGACGTTGGCCCAGATCTTGTTGGGCCTTCGCGAACCTTCGTCGGGAACCCTTCTTGCAGCGGGCATGCCGGCGATGGATATCGATGCAAACGATTGGTACCGGCGTGTCACGGTTGTGCCTCAACAGCCCAAGTTGCTGCGAGCATCTGTGCTCGACAACATCTTGTTCTATCGACCATGGATAGACGAGGACGAAGCTATCGCCGCAGCAAAAGCAGCGGGTCTGCACGAGGAAATCCTTGCGCTCTCAGACGGATACGACACCACTGTGGGCGACGCGGTCCGAGACCTGTCAGGTGGGCAGCGGCAACGACTCGGCATTGCCAGAGCACTCGCGGGCAGCCCAGATCTGCTCGTGCTCGATGAACCAACGAGTGCGCTTGATGCCATGTCTGAAGCTCAAGTGCAAGAGACGTTGGCTCAGCTCAAAGGGTCAGTCACGGTCGTGATTATTGCGCACCGGCTGGCGACGCTGAATCATTGCGACCGTCTGTTGGTTCTCGAGGAAGGCTCGGTTCGAGCGCTCGATACGCCGGCCGCTGTGATGGCACAGAATGACTTCTATCGCAACGCGGTCGAGATGCAGCTGGTCGCAACACATGACGGCGCGTCCTAGACACATGCCGTGTACTTGGGTTCCAACCGTTCCGTTGGCGATCGATCGGCCGCTGGACCAGATCGGGGACAAGAGCAGTCGCCCGTCCGCTCACGAATGTAGGGCTTTAAACTGGTGTCCGCTTCTGCGAAAGTAGTCCGTCGCCTCTCCCGCTCGGCAAAGGTTCGACGGGTCCGTAACATGTACCGCCGTGTTGCAGGCCGCCCGACTACCCCGACCGTCCGGACTCCTTCGCCGGCGCCAGGATCTTTACCGATAACAAGCTTCAGACTGATAGCAGTTTGTTGCAGCTTCGCTGAAGAGGACATCATTGAGGCAACCGTGAGGCATGCGTTCGCTCAGGGCTGTGACGAGTTCCTGTTGATTGACAACCGAAGTCCGGATTCGACTATCGAGCTGGCAGTCGCCGCAGGTGCGGAGTTTGTGGGATATCTCGACATGGACGTGCATCGCGAAAGCGTTCGAATCGAGGCCATCAATGATGTTGTGCGACATCGGGTCGTAGAGAATCCCCATGTGTGGTGGATGCTGATTGATACAGACGAGTTCCCCGTCGGTCCAGATGGTACGACGGTGCGGGAGCATCTGAAGACCCTGCGCCCAGAGCATCAGGTCGTCGGCTCTACGTTTTTTAATCATTATCCCACCAAGAGGCCGGCGAATATCCCCGGTATTCATCCCATCGAGTGCCAACCGGATGGTGAGAAGGAGCTCTTCAGGTACTGCAGCTTGGGGCACTACAAGCATCCGTTGATTCGGCGTGACCATGGTGGATCCGCACTCGAGTTTGGTAGGGGCGCCCACCTCCCGAAGGGGCACAGAGGTCAGTGGCCCGAGGCGCGTTTCGGGATCGTGACTCACCACTTCCAGTTCCGGGCAGAGGCAGACACGCGTCGTCGGATGGATCTAATGCGGTCGCGTGTCGATCGTCACCGGCCAGTCAGTCGACGGATGGAAGTCGTGGATGCGGTTTATGCGGGCCGTTGGGAGTCAGTCCAGCTTCGGCGTTCGCGGCTCGGGAATCGTCCGGTCAAACTTGTACCCGTGCCGCTATGGCAGCCGTCACCCGAGAGACGCTTGTATGTCGCTGCATCGCTTGTGTCGCCTAAGAGAGTTGCCCGGTGGATTCGTAAAACATGGAAATGACCGCAGCAGAGAACCAAGTTCCATTGATTGACTTTGTCACAGCGTTCGAGCCCTGCGCTATAGAAACGGAAAGAGGGTGATGAGCGTCACGCAAATGACGAAGGTGTTGTTGAAGGCTGTCCTGCCGAGCTCTGCTCTGCAGCGGGGGGTGGTGGTTCGCTCAATCATTTGGCGAATATCGATACTTCTGGTTCGATTAGGCGATGCCCCTGTGCCACGGCGGACGGTCCTAAGGGGTGCGCATTTCGGTTGGGGAAACGAGGGATATTCGGCCACAGTTCCTCTCCTTAGAGAGATTCTCCGTCGAGCCAACGAGTGCGATGGCGATGTCATCGAGGCTGGCAGCGGGCTCTCGACGGTGCTTCTCAGCTATTGCCTGCCAGAGCATCGGAGGCTGCTCGCTTTTGAGAACGATGCAGAATGGACGGACTTCGTAAATGGTCAATGTGGACCACGTCGCTCGCTCCCGGTCGTTCATAGCCCTCTGATTGACCACCAGACGTATGTTTGGTATCAACTGCCATTGGAGCTTGAAGACATGCAGGTCGGATTGTTCGTTTGCGACGGTCCGCCTGGTCGATCCAAAGGAGGGCGCTACGGAGGTCTTCCACAGCTTCACCGTTGGTTGTCTCCCGGTGCCGTCGTGATTCTGGATGATGTTGAGCGAGACAGTGAGACGGACGTCATCGATCGGTGGAAGGTTGAGTTCGGTTTGGATGCGCTGCGGTTCGAGTCCGCTGGAAGAGAATATGCGGTTGGACAGCTCCCAATCATCGATCATGCTGATGCAAGTACGTCTGGATGCCAATGACTGAGCGGCACGGCAGCCTGGTTGCAAGCTGGCCGCTCGGTACCAGAGCCAGCGTAATGTTGGGGGTGCACACTCTCTAGTTTGTGTGGGCGCATCGCTGGCATGTCCGAGGTTTGTCCGAGCGTACGGATGTCGATGGTGGATCCGTGGTGCAACGCTCGCAGGTGACTGCAAGCGTTACGATGGCCCCTTTTTCGCGGCCACAAAGATTGAACGGGTTCATGACGGGCGAATATGAAGATGGGCCAGTAGATGACGAGAAGTTTGCACTTCAGGACACCGAGTACAGCTTTCCCTACCACTACCTTCCTCATATCGACCCAGCATCCGGTGTCGGTATGGTCGCTCGTCGGCTCGGGCGGGGTCTCGAGTATTTGACGTACCTTCTTCATTGCCGGGATCTTGTTGCTGATCTTGGGCCAACTTCACTTCTGGATGTTGGCTGCGGTGACGGCCGATTTCTTGGATTGTTCGGCGGGTTGGTCGATCGCCGGGTAGGTCTCGATCTCTCCGAGAATGCGATCCGATTTGCGACCGCCTTTAACCCGAACGCCGACATCCGCGTCGCATCATCCATAGACGAGCAGTTCGATATCGTTACGGCCATCGAGGTTCTGGAACACGTCCCACCTGACGAAGCCGATGGCTTCATTCGAAACCTCGTCAGATCGGTTCGACCCGGTGGCCACATTGTGATTTCGGTGCCTACAGTCAACGCTCGGCTTCAACGAAAGCACTACCGACACTTCACGCTTGAGACTCTGATTGATGCGGTCCAAGGACCTGAACCCTCGTTGTCGCTTCAGTCGTCCGAGTTCCTTGCGACATCTCAACCAGACACCCTTACCCGAGTTGCGACGCTCGCATCCGGCAACCGCTACTGGAAATTTGATTTCTTGCCGCTACAGACGTTCCTCTGGAACCGCACCTGGCAGCGCCGAGTCTCTACTCCCGACCGAGGCCGTCATCTCGTTACGATCTGGCGCAAGGCAGCTAGCTCAGTTTAGTAAGGATTCCGAGTGACCTGAGGACATGCGCAGGCTAAACGTCATCCATTCGCCTTCTGACCAGAAGCTAGGAATGCGAAGCCATCGCAGGTGTGACCGGATTCGTATTCGCCGGCCTTGCAGCCTCAGCTGAAACTGTGGAGTGAGTCGGCATTGACGCGTCAGGCGATCGCGCGCCGCCTTGGACAGACCAGATACCCTCAACCAGTCGGCTGATGACAGAGACAGCCACGACCTTTCTTATGTGTGCTTCTACCACCGGTGATGCCGGCCCAAACCGATGGCTGCTGAGCAGGGTCTTCAATGCTCGTGCCCAAGTCGACGCGACTGGCACCAAGACGGTTGCCTTGAACGCTGCCTCACAGCCTGACTACGTCGCGTGAGTATCTAGCGAGATGGTTGAGGTCCCAGAATTTTCCGTCGTTATTGCAGCCTTCAACCGCGAATCGTTGATTGAGCGCAGCGTGCGCAGTGTGCTTAACGGTGAATTTCAAGATCTGGAACTTGTCGTGGTTGACGATGGTTCAACCGATGGCACGGCCGCAGTGCTCGCCCGAATCTCCGATGAACGGCTTAGGGTCGTGCATCAGCGGAATGAAGGTCGTACGGCGGCGCGCAATAACGGGGCGGCCGTCGCTCAGGGGCGGTATCTCACTTTCCTCGATAGCGATGACTACGCCGAGCCAGATTGGCTCGCCACGATGCACGCCATCTTTCAGAGATCAAGCGACTTGGGCGTGGCGTGCTGCGGACTGCGATCGACGGTTCTCGATGAGCGGCGTTCGGTTTTGCGCACCTCAACCGTCGTGCCAGGTGATCTCGGACCCGTCTATTACAACAAGACAGCCCGTTTTGCTCCGCCGGGGACGTTTGCGATGAAGCGCGAACTGTTCGAGGAGATCGGTGGGTATGACCACGAGTTGGCTCATGCCGAAAATACTGAGCTTGCGCACCGTCTGCTAGCCCAGGTGGTCGAGCGCGGCTTGACCGTCGGGTCTACGCCCAAGGTTCTCATCAACTATGAGCAATGCCGCCCAACGGCCTCCAGATCGGACTATCAAGCGCGGCTCTTCGGTGCGCAGACCATTCTTGAGCGCCACGGTGAGCGATACCGCCTGCATGGAAGGGTTAAGCGGTCGAACTACTTCGCCATTGCTGGAACCAGTTCTGCGTACTTGGGTGATATGGCCATTGCCCGACAGTTCTTCTTGAGGGCGATTCGAGACGCGCCGACGCGGCCTCGTAATTATCTCCGACTTGCCGCAGCGTGCATTCCGGCTGTGGCCCACCGCGTGTGGACACTGAACGACGCACCACCCAACGATCTCTAGCCCGCTTCAGCGGTCTTGAATGAAAGGAAGTCACCAGTGCGCCTGGGAGCCTTCGTCCTGACATACAACCGACCCGAAGCTTTAGCGGCGAGCATTGCGGCGATCATGGGTCAGACGCGCCCGCCGGATTTGCTCTGCATAGTTGACAACGGTGACCCCGCACCGACTGCGGCGGTGATCGCGAACTTCGATGACGATCGAATTGTGCACGAACCGACTGGAGCCAACCTGGGATCGGCCGGGGGGACCGAATATGGATTCCAGTGGTTGCACGATCAAGGCTTTGACCTTCTTTATGGAGGTGACGACGACAATCCTCCGCTCACCGATGACACGATCGAACGCGAACTGGCGCTCCTCGATCGGGCCGGGCCCGGAGTCGGCGGAGTGGGCACCGTTGGTGCCCGTTTCAACTGGGATCGCGGGGAACTCGTGCGCTTTGGGGACGATGATCTCGTCGGGGACTTGGACGTCGACTTCATTGGAGGTGATCAGTGCCAACTCTTCACCCGCGAGGCGATTGGGAACGCTGGTCCCGCCGACGGGCAGTTGTTCTTTGGCTACCCAGATCTCGAGCACTGCCTGCGAATTCGAGCGGCTGGCTATCGGCTCGTGGTCGATGGTGAGCTGATGCTCGAGTACCGCCGAGCCACAGGTCGCACGGATCGGACCCAACCGAAGTCGGCCGTTCCACACCGCCCTGCATCTGCGATCTGGCGCAATTACTACACAACTCGGAACTACATCTGGATGATGCGCGAAGAGTTCGATCGGCCTGACCTGGCCAGACGCGAAGCTCTCAAGTCACTCGGGCGCTCGATCGCATGCTGGAAGAAGGGACTCTCGTATGGGGGCCAATTTGTACCGCTTCAAATGCGGGGCGTAATCGACGGATACCGCGGAGTGCGCGGGCAGACCGTACCGCCGCACAAGAAGCTCGATCGGCTCTGAATTGGTAGGACACGCGGCAAAAGCGGAGCGACATCGTTAGTCGTCGGCAGCACTGACGTATCGGGTGATCCGTGACCTCACACCGGTAATGCGCAGACCTCGAGCTATCGGGGTTTCAGAGAACTTCGCCGGTGAACTCAGTGTTACGCATCAGGTTCTTGGTGTCGAACACCAACGCGGCATGGTCGGCGATCGTCGCGGGGTTGAACTCGTCGTGATCGACGAGAACGATTACCAGGTCGGCCGCCGCGAGAACAGCGGGTTCGAATGCCACCAGCGGGAATCGAAGCTGCTCGGCATTCACGGCAGCGATCGCTGGGTCACAGACGGTGACTTCGGCGCCGCTGGCAGCGAGCCGTTCGGCGACGTGCACGCTGGGGCTTTCGCGCCAGTCGCTGGTGTTACGCTTATATGCCAAGCCCAGCAACAGCACTTGGCTGCCGTTCACACTCTTCTTCTGATCGTTGAGCATGGCTGTGACCCGGCTGAACACGTAGTCGGGCATGTGTTCGTTCACGTCGTTGGCCAGTTCGACAAACCGGAACGTCTGGCCGAGATGCTGTTTGACCCGCCATGCCAGGTAACTAGGGTCGATGGGTAGGCAGTGGCCACCAACGCCAGGGCCGGGCGTGAATCGCATATAGCCGAATGGTTTGGTGGAGGCGGCGTCGATGGCCCGCCAGATGTCGACGTCGAGCTCACGGGCGAACATCGCCAGTTCATTGACGAGAGCAATGTTGACATGGCGGAAGGTGTTCTCGAGCAGTTTCACCAGTTCGGCTTCCGCTGGTGAACCAACAGGCACGGTCTGGTCGACCAGAGCGCTGAAGAATGCATCAACCACGGCAAGTGAGGCATCGTTGACCCCGCTGGTCACCTTGGGCGTGTTGACGAAGGTATGTGTCTCGTTGCCCGGATCGATGCGTTCGGGGGAGTAACCCAGGTAGTACTCGCCGGTGGTGAGACCCGAGGCTTGTTCCAGGATCGGCCCAAGTAGCTCGGTGGTTGTGCCTGGATAGGTCGTGCTTTCCAAGATCACACATGCCCCGGCCCGCAAATGTCCGCCCAGCGTGCGGCCAGCCGATTCGATGTAGCTCAAGTCTGGTGCGCCATCTCGCAACGGCGTTGGCACCGAAACTACGGCCACATCGAATTCGGCGAGATCGGCAGCGTCGGCGGTGGGCTTGTAGCCGGCGGCGAGCGCAGCGGCGAGTGTGTCGTCGCTGACGTCGCCAACGAAGCTCTCTCCGGCGCGCAACGAAGCGACCCGTTGCTCAGAAACATCGAAACCAACCACGTCGAAGCCGACCTCGACCGAGCGCATCGCGACTGGCAAGCCGACATAACCCTGACCAACGACA
>Ga0206130_10003733_pt1 | contig 19524 bp, 18 predicted proteins | sample Helgoland_Spring_9_FD_148637 | JGI IMG/M metagenome (GOLD analysis project Ga0206130, IMG submission 148637) | Pelagic subsurface seawater microbial communities from Kabeltonne, Helgoland, North Sea - Helgoland_Spring_Bloom_20160512_1 | ecosystem: Environmental > Aquatic > Marine > Epipelagic ... | reverse complement strand
CAGCTGACTAGCCGCTCTTTACCAGAAATCGGGCGTCGCTTTGGTGGCCGCGATCACACGACGGTCATGCACGGCGTGAAGCGCATTGAAGAGCTGAAAATTAAAGACGGCCAAATCGCAGAAGACATCGAAATGCTGCGTCGCACGCTTGAAGAATAGGCAACCGTCCTAACAAACCCTCGCAGCTTTGTTAGAAAGGGCTTGAGGGATGCACCGTTTCAGGTAATTTGTCGTTCCGACACGTCTTTCTAGGAGCGAGACACATGAAAATCAGCATCGAACGCGCAACGCTGCTAAAAGCCGTCTCGCACGCCCAATCGGTGGTGGAGCGCCGCAACACAATTCCAATTCTTGCAAACGTGCTGATCGAAGCGGAAGGAAACGACGTACGTTTCCGCGCAACGGACCTCGATATCGAAGTTGTCGACAAGGTTGAAGCCATGGTCGAGCGCGCAGGCGCGACCACAGTTTCTGCAACAACTTTGAACGAAATCGTGCGCAAATTGCCCGATGGCGCGCAGGTTACATTGAATGATGATGGCACCTCCGGCCGCCTCACGATTGAAGCGGGTCGTTCGAACTTCTCCTTGGCAACATTGCCAAAGGAAGACTTCCCTGTGATGGCAACCTCCGAGTACTCTGCAAATTTCTCAGCACAAGCCAGCGTTCTGCGGCGCTTGTTTGACAAATCCAAGTTTGCGATTTCCACCGAGGAGACGCGCTACTATCTCAACGGCGTCTATATGCACATCTCTGACGCGGAAGGCGGCAGAGTTTTGCGTTGTGTCGCAACAGACGGCCACCGTCTTGCGCGCATTGATGCTGACTTGCCAGAGAACGCATCCGAAATGCCTGGAGTAATCGTACCGCGCAAAACTGTCGGTGAATTGCGCAAGCTTCTGGATGAAGACGACATGCAAATCGCCGTCTCTGTATCGGAAACCAAGGTACGTTTTGCGACGCCCGAAATCACCCTAACCTCCAAGGTTATCGACGGGACCTTCCCCGATTACACGCGCGTAATCCCACAGGGCAACACGCGCAAGCTGGAAGTTGACGCAGCTGACTTCGCCAAAGCCGTAGATCGCGTTGCAACTGTTTCATCTGAGCGTTCGCGCGCCGTGAAACTTTCGCTTGATGAGGACCGTTTGGTGCTCTCGGTTAACGCCCCTGATAGCGGTGCTGCGGAAGAAGAATTGGCCGTTGCCTACGGTGATGAGCGTCTTGAAATTGGCTTTAACGCCAAATACTTGCTCGAAATAGCCAGCCAGGTGGACCGCGAAAATGCGGTGTTCCTCTTTAACTCTTCCGGCGATCCGACGTTGATGCGTGAAGGCAATGACACTAGCGCTGTGTACGTCGTCATGCCGATGCGCGTTTAAAGCCAGCCGATGCTCGCCATAACCGAGCTAACGCTTTCACATTTCCGCTCGCACAAGCTGGCCCGCATTTCATGTGGGCCTATGCCTGTTGCGATCTTCGGCCCGAATGGCGCTGGTAAGACCAATATCTTAGAGGCGGCTTCCCTCTTTTCACCAGGTCGTGGGATGCGGCGCGCCAGTGCCGAAGACATGACACGCCGCCCCGAAGCACTGGGTTGGAAAGTCACAGGTCTCCTTCAATCAAAAGACCAAGCCCATGAGATCGAGATGTGGTCCGAGAATGGCAGTGCGCGCAGTACCAAGGCCAATTCAAAGCCCGTTCCACAAAATCGACTGGCAGAACTCTCCCGCGTGTTATGGCTCATCCCTGCGATGGATCGCCTTTGGATCGAAGGCGCTGAAGGGCGCCGTCGCTTTCTTGACCGTATGGCACTTAGCTTTTTTCCGAACCATGCTGAAGCATCACTCACCTATGAAAAAACCATGCGCGAGCGCAACAAGCTGCTGAAAGAGAACGTGCGCGACCCAATGTGGTACAGTGTTCTCGAAACTCGCCTTGCTGAGACGGGTGCTGTGATCCATGAAAATCGCGTCCACACGTTAACCTTCCTTGGCGACGCTCAGGCGCAGGCCGAGACCCCCTTCCCTACTGCTGATCTTGAATTGATCCACGCAGAAGACGCCATGCCCCTCGATAGCGCTGATCTGAAAGACGCTTTTGAGGCCAGCCGCTCTCGTGACCTCGCCGCAGGTCGTACTCTGGTCGGTCCTCATCGCGCGGATCTGTACGGGGTGTTTACTGCCAAGGGCGTGCCCGCCAAAGATTGCTCAACGGGTGAACAAAAAGCGCTACTGATCTCCCTCATCCTTGCGAATGCGCGTGCGCTGGCTGGGCAAATCGGCGCACCGCCCATCCTTTTGCTTGATGAAGTCGCAGCCCATCTTGATACGACCCGTCGCGCAGCATTATATGCGGAGATATCGGCGCTTGGCGCACAAGCTTGGATGACAGGCACTGGCGTAGAGCTTTTTGACAGCCTATCGAGCCAATCTGTCCACCTTGAAGTAACTGAAAATGATGGCATTAGCGAAACCAATATTGTCCGCCAAGGTTAGGCTTTGCGCAGCACACAAAATATAGCTGTTGCGCGTGACAATCCCCCCAAAGTTTAGTATAAAACTCCCAAATAAAGAGGGGGTTTTCGCATGTCCGAGACCGAGCAGAACAACGCCGAATATGGCGCCGATTCCATCAAAGTTCTCAAAGGCTTAGAGGCTGTACGCAAACGCCCAGGCATGTACATCGGCGACACCGATGACGGCTCTGGTTTGCACCACATGGTTTATGAAGTCGTGGACAATGGAATTGACGAAGCGTTAGCTGGTCATGCGGATGCTGTGAACGTCAAAATCCATGCTGACTCGTCGGTTTCAGTCAGCGACAATGGCCGCGGTATTCCTGTGGGCATTCACGAGGAAGAAGGCGTTTCAGCGGCTGAGGTCATCATGACCCAACTGCACGCAGGCGGCAAATTCGACAGCAATTCCTATAAAGTGTCTGGCGGTCTGCACGGTGTTGGCGTCTCTGTTGTGAACGCTTTATCCAACTGGCTTGAGTTGCGCATTTGGCGTGACGGTAAAGAACACGTCGCACGATTCGAGCATGGTGATACCGCTAAACATTTGAAAGTTGTCGGCGATGCAGGCGAGCGTACTGGCACAGAGGTGCGCTTTCTCGCTTCCCTCGATACCTTTTCTAATCTGGAATACGTCTTCGACACTCTTGAAAAACGCCTGCGCGAACTCGCCTTTCTAAATTCCGGTGTACGTATCATACTTGAGGACGAACGCCCCGCCGAGCCACTGCACACAGAGCTATATTACGATGGCGGCGTTAAGGAGTTCGTTAAATATCTCGACCGCTCCAAATCGTCCGTTATGCCTGAACCAGTTTATATGATCGGTGAGAAAGACGACATCGGCGTTGAAGTCGCGATGTGGTGGAACGATAGCTACCATGAAAACGTATTGCCCTTCACCAACAACATTCCTCAGCGCGATGGCGGCACGCATATGGCGGGTTTCCGCGGCGCGCTGACACGTACGATCAACAACTACGCGGCCTCCAGCGGTATCGCGAAACGTGAAAAGATAAACTTCACGGGTGACGATGCACGTGAAGGTCTCACTTGTGTGCTGTCTGTCAAAGTACCTGACCCAAAATTTAGCTCACAGACGAAAGACAAGCTCGTCAGTTCCGAAGTACGTCCTGCAGTTGAAAGCCTTGTGAACGAAAAACTGGCCGAATGGTTTGAAGAAAATCCGAATGAAGCCAAGATCATCGTTGGCAAGATTATCGAAGCCGCACACGCCCGCGAAGCTGCCCGCAAAGCGCGGGAATTGACACGGCGCAAAACGGCGATGGATGTGAACTACCTCGCAGGCAAGCTCAAAGATTGCTCAGAAAAAGATCCGTCCAAAACTGAAGTTTTCCTCGTCGAGGGTGATTCAGCTGGTGGTTCTGCGCAGACGGGCCGTGATCGTCAGACGCAGGCTATCTTGCCGCTAAAAGGTAAGATTCTCAACGTCGAACGCGCGCGTTTTGACAAAATGCTGAACTCCCAAGAGATCGGCAACCTTGTCATGGCGCTTGGCACAGGAATTGGGCGCGACGAGTTTAACATCGAAAAACTACGCTACCATAAGATCGTCATTATGACCGACGCGGACGTCGATGGCGCGCATATTCGCACGCTTTTGTTGACTTTCTTCTACCGTCAAATGCCGGAGCTTATTGAGGGTGGATACCTCTACATCGCGCAACCGCCGCTTTATAAAGTGTCGCGCGGCAAGTCCGAAGTTTACCTCAAAGACCAAGCCGAGATGGACGAATATCTGATTGAGCAAGGCATCGACGATGCTGTTCTGCGTCAAGGTAATGGCGAAGAGATCAACGGCCAAGACCTGCGCCGCATCGTAAATGAGGCTCGTCAGTTGAAGCGCGTTCTTGACGCCTTCCCGACGCATTATCCACGTCACATTCTTGAGCAGGCCGCGATCGCTGGTGCCTTCGTGCCCGGCGTCGTCGATCAGGATTTGCAAGGTACCGCAGATCGCGTGGCCGAGCGTTTAAACCTGATTGCTCTGGAATACGAACAAGGCTGGCAGGGCCGCATCACACAGGATCACGGCATTCGCCTGGCACGCATTTTGCGCGGTGTTGAAGAAGTGCGTACGCTCGATGGTCCGATGTTGCGCTCCGGTGAGGCGCGCAAAACCGGCAGCTTCACACAAAGCTTGCAGGACGTGTACAACCTGCCTGCTACGCTTATTCGCAAGGATCGCAATCAGATGATTTTTGGCCCGCTTGATCTGCTCTCAGCGATCCTGCAAGAGGGTGAAAAAGGTCTAAGCTTGCAACGCTACAAAGGTCTGGGCGAAATGAACCCCGATCAGCTTTGGGAAACAACGCTGGATCCTGATGCGCGCACATTGCTACAAGTCAAGATCAACGATGTGGCCGAAGCGGATGATCTCTTTACAAAGCTTATGGGCGATATTGTTGAGCCGCGTCGTGAATTTATCCAACAAAACGCGTTGAACGTGGAGAATCTTGATTTCTGATCCGCTCGACCCAGCCATAGAAGTGAAGGTGCGCAACAGTTTTGCGAATCAAGCGATGATGGTTTCTCTTGGCGCAAAAATGACTGCTGTGAGCCTTGGCCAAGCCGAGATCACGGCGGATGTTTCAGGCGCCTACACGCAACAACAAGGGTTTGCGCATGGCGGCTTGATCTTTTCAATCGCGGACAGCGCTGCGGGTTATGCAGCGCTCACCATGGTCCCGCTTGAGAATGAAATCATGACCGCAGAGTTGAAGATCAACTATCTGTCCGCTGGCAAAGGGCGGTTGATTGCTGCGGGACGCGTTCTAAAACCTGGCCGGCGTTTGGTTGTTGTTGCAGCCGACGTTTGGGCAATTGACGGCGAAACGCGCAAACATGTTGCGGTTTTGCAAGGCACGATGATGCCTGTCGCGATTTAGATCAACCGATCCACCGCACCCGCCAGGACCTTAAGCCCTATCACAAGATCGTCCTCTTTCGTGTCTTCCGCAAAGTCGTGACTGATGCCACCAATGGATGGAACAAACAACATTGCTGCGGGCATCAAAGCAGACACATTCGTTGCGTCATGCAATGCACCAGACGGCATGACGCGCCATTGCTTTGGGGCATGCTCCTGTGCACTTTGCTCTAAAGCTTCACGCAAATGCGTGTCCATCGCGACAGGCTCCAACCCCAACAAAGGACCATACTTCAGCGCCATTTCATGTATATCTGCGATCTCTTCAGCCGTTTCTCTAATCACGCTTTCCATACGTGCGAGCCGATCCGAATCGCCATCCCGCCATTGCATTGAAAACACGACCTTGCCGGGCACAATTGAGGACGCGTTTGGATGCAAACTAACCTGCCCTATTGTCCAAACCGTTTGCGGCGTCACAACATTGCGCAAGCGCACGTTCAGCAACGCATTGAATGCGGAGAGCGCTTGAAACGCATCGCGCCGTATCGCCATTGGCGTTGTGCCCGCATGATTTTGCTGACCCTCAAACACTATTTTCATGTCTCGAATGCCGACAATATCGCTGACAACGCCGACGATATCTGACGTCCCATCCATCACTGGACCTTGCTCGATATGCATTTCGATGAAGCCAGAAAACCTTTGAGGCTCAACAAAAATCTCGCGCTTTCCCGCCATCATCGCCCGTGCGTCTCGAAAGGTGATGCCATCACGATCCATCAACGCCTCCGCAGTTTCCAGATCAAGCGTTCCAGCCCAAATCGCACTGCCAGTAGTCACCCCGAAACGTCCCTCCTCGTCTTGAAATGACACGACGGACACGGGCGTTAACCCGTCCTCAAACCGCGCTTTCGCAATTTCCAAGGCAGCCATCACACCCAAAGCACCGTCAAGCCACCCGCCCTCTGGCTGGCTGTCTGTGTGTGACCCAAGTAACAGGCTTTGCCTTTTCGCAATCCCAAACACAGATCCCGCAGGGTCTACATGAACCTCTAACCCACAGGCGCGCAATTCGTTGGCAAGCCACGCACGCGCATCAATATCCGTGGCGCTAAAGGCAGGTCGGATAACACCCTGCCCGACCCCACTGGCACCAAAGCTCCGCAGCTGATGCAAACTCTCTAAAAACCGTTGCGGATTGAGGGGCATATGTTGTCTCCTTTCCCATATTAGGGCCACAGAACGCCTGCCCTTTCAACTCTCGATCTAGAGCGCTACATCTGACCCAAGCGACAAGGAAATGTTATGACAGAGATCACACTTGTACGGCATGGGCAGGCCAATTCTAATAGCACTGACGAGCATGGGTATGACAAGTTAAGCCCGCTTGGACACGAACAAGCAGCGTGGCTTGGCACACATTTACGCGACACACATAGAGCGTTTGACAGCGTCTATTGCGGTACTTTGCGTCGTCATATCGAAACGGCTTCTGGCATGCAGGCAGCAAACTATGCGCCAGTTACCCAAGATGCGCGCCTGAACGAACTCGCTTATTTTGACCTGTCTAACGCTTTTGAGGCCTATAGCGGACAGCCCATTCCAACCCAGCAGGCAGAGTTCGTCGCGCATATGCCACGTCTGTTTAAGGCATGGATGGACGGGCACCTGCAGAATATCCCCGAAAGTTTCGCAAACTTCGAAGACCGCGTGAGCCAGGCCATCGAGGACATCAGCGCGCGCAGTGACCGCGCTTTGGTCATCACATCAGGTGGTGTCATCGGCTTGATGACACGTCAGGTTCTAAGCCTTGATACTGACAATTACGCCCGGACCTGCCTGTCGATCATGAATTCATCGACGCATCGGTTTACAAAAATTGGGCCAAAGCTATCACTGTCCCAGTTCAACAACATCTCACATCTTGAACAGGTTGGGCGCCATCACGCGCAAACTCATATTTAGAGGGGCTTTTGCATGACACACCTCTGGGTGCGCGCGGAGCAGCGCGAAAATGAAGAACGCGTTGGGGTAACGCCTGCTGGCGCTGCCGAATTGCTTAAAGCAGGGGTTCGGGTCACGATTGAGCAGAGCACCGTGCGCGCTATCGGAATTGAAGGTTACCAAGCAGCCGGATGCACCATCGCGCCAGAGAACAGCTGGCCCTCAGCCCCAAGTGAAGCCATCATCTTTGGCCTGAAAGCGCTGCCAGAAGACAGCACACCCCTCACCCATTGCCACATTATGTTCGGTCATGCCTACAAAGGCCAATCATCAGGGCGCGTTCTGCTCGATCGTTTCAAAGCCGGTGACGGCACATTGTATGATCTCGAATACCTTGTTGACCAGGCGGGTAGACGTGTTGCCGCTTTCGGGTATTGGGCAGGTTATGCAGGGGCTGCCGTTGCTCTGCGCTGCTGGCTCGCGCAACAAAGGAACGAAACGGCCGGACCTGTAAGCGTTTTCAAAAGTTCCGATGCGCTACTTGAAGATCTTCAAGAACACATGGCTCAGCACGATCAAACGAAACTTAATGCGCTTATCATCGGTGCCCTTGGCCGCGTTGGAACAGGTGCGACTGACCTCTTGAGTGCGCTCGATATTCCTGCAACCAAATGGGACATAGCAGAGACCGTCAATGGCGGGCCATTCCCACAAGTCCTTGAACACGCGCTCTTTTTGAATTGCATCCTTGCGCGCCCCGGTACGCCGGTCTTTGTGCCAGAAAGCGCAAAAACTGACACGCGCGAGCTTACGGTGATTGGCGATATTGCCTGCGATCCCGACAGCGACTTCTCTCCAATCAAGGTCTATGATCGCACAACAACGTGGGCCGAACCCGCCTTGCGTGTGCATGATGTGCCGCCTCTCGATGTGACTGCAATCGACAATCTTCCCTCAATGCTGCCCGTTGAAAGCTCCGAGGATTATGCGATTCAATTACTCCCCTCTCTGCTGACGCTCACTGACTTGGACTCAGGTGTTTGGGCGCGAGCAGAGGCGACGTTTCACAAACATCTTTAAGCAAATAGACGGTAGTACATCCAATCCGGCATGAACTGGCTTAGGCGGAAGACCCACGAAAAGGCACGCGGGAAGCTTTTCTTGAATCGATCCGAATTCATCAGTTCAAACATCTCATGCGCGGCCTCTACAGGTTCCATTATGAAAGGCATGTTGAAATTGTTTTTCTCGGTCAAACGCGTCTTGATGAAACCCGGATTGGCAAGCTGCACATCAATCCCACCGCCACGCAGATCCGCGTACATGCTTTCTGCCAAAGCCATCGTACCTGCTTTAGACGCCGCATAGCCTATTGCGCCGGGCAAGCCACGAAAGCCAGATAGCGAGCCGGTGATCACAAGGTGGCCCGAGCCACGGTCTTGCATCATTGGCATCACGGATCCCATCACACGAATGGCACCTGTGAAGTTAATGTCGGCCATCGCCTCCGCACGGCTCGCGTCCCAATTTTGCGATGTCATCGGCCAGTAAACGCCCGCCAGGAAGACGACGCCATCGACATCACCGACGGCCTGAGCTGCCGCTTCAACGCTTGCGCGATCACTCACATCGACAACCTGCGACGTGGCGCTTCCGGGCAATTCAGAAACCAGCGCATTTAGTTTATCTTGCGAACGTGCGGAGACGATAACCTCCACCCCTGCACGCGCCAGTTGATGCGCCAAAGCTGCGCCTAAACCTTCACTGGCCCCGACAAGCCAATATCGTTTACCCGACCACTCTCTCACGCCACTTCCTTCTTTCTCATTGTTGCAACCAACTCCGCGACCTTGAACCCGAACTTGCGGAACTGGCTACGGTTCACGATTGATCCGTTGGGTGCCAGATACATCCAATCGATTGTATCGAGCACATGCCCACCCGCTTCATCTGGGAGCTTGATGCGATATTTCAACTGCACCGCAGAGCCTGTTTGGGTGCCCGAGCCGGTTCCGACCACATCCGGTGCCTCAGCCTTAATTGCACCGTCGTTGCCAAGCGTTAGATGCCATTCACGGTTCTGTACCGTGCCGCTATCGTAGCGAAACTCTTCACGCATATAGCCTTTGTTGCCGTCCCATTCCGCCTCAAAATTACCCACGAAACGCGATGTGACTCGGCCAGTAGGGCCATAGATTACACCTTCGCATTCAATCGGACCATTCAGATGCTCACGCAGATCAAACTGGGGATCATTCTTGGCGTAATCCAGTGGGCTTTGCGCTGCAAAATCCATGTACTTCGTCTTGAGATGATTGAGTACAAGCATCAAAGCGACACCCAGTAACACGTATCCAATCGCTTCCATATCGTTATCCCTTTTCTAACTGAGTTGTCGCAAGCAACGCGATAGCAAGGCATTTCAACCCGCAAGGCACAGCAGCGTATAGTAACGTCAAAAGCCAAAGTGAGGCTTCAGTATTTTCGCCGCCAGAGGTAAATCCGGACCGCTCCAACATGGGAAGCAAAACGACAGCCGCAAACGCAAGCGACAGTTTCGACACCAATGCCCAAAGGCCAAAACCCTCAGCAGCGTTCGGTGCGATTTTCGCCATGCGTATGGCGAAAGCCGCAGGCAAAAGAGTGAGGTCCGCACCCATCGTAGCGCCAGTAGCGATGCAGACGAGCGCAAACATAAACGTGTCGCCAGAAACGAGCGTAATAGCGACGGCAAAGGCAAAAACAGCAAGGATCATCGCAACCAAAAGCACGGGCTTGATCCCGTATTTGTGCGCTAAAATACCCCAGATCGGCGCCGCAACAGCCGCACTTATGAAGAAAAGTAGCAGCAAAGTGCCTTCTTGACCGGGGGCTGCAAGGCGGCTTTCCACGAAGAAAAGAAACAACGTTGAACTGACCGCGACTGGGGCTGCGTTGACTAAAGCGATCAGAAGCAGTCTTCGCGCCTGTGTGTCTTGAAGGATCACCCGAAATCCGGGTCCCGCATCAGGCTTAGCATTGCGCCATTCGCGGCGCATCAGCAGGACGGTCAACAGACCCAACACTGCGAATGCGATAGCAAAGCCTGTGAACTCTGCGTCCATGTAGGACAAGAAGACAAACGGTGCGATAGACGCGGCACACACACCCAAAAGTGCACCTGTTTCACGCCATCGCGCGAGTCTTAGGTGACCACCAGCGGCCATCGTATCTGCTTTGCCAACACCTTGGGCGTAAAAAGAAATCGTCAGAAAGCTGAACGCGGAAAACACCAGCGTCAGCATCATCGCAAACCACAAAACGGGCGAGAACATCGGCGCGATTGCGAACAATCCCAGCATCCCGCCACACATCACCACAACTCCAAGCGCGACGGCCTTTCCTCGCGCCGAGGCTGTCATCGCTGCAAGCTTTCCAAGAAGCGGATCCTGCACCACATCGAGCAAGCGCAGCGCGAATAACACAGCGCCTAGCGCGCCCAGAGAAACGCTAAATTCGTCCACATAGAACTTGGGCGCGTGGATGTAGATCGGCAAGCCCGCCGCCGACAACAATGCGGCAAACACTGCATAGCCAACCAACGCGGATACCCGCGTGTCATGTGAAACAGCCACTGCCATCACGAGACTTCGCGCGTGGGTGGTTCCGGTCGGTTACGAAAACCTGCGCCTTTCCACCAAAGTTTCAGTGCTTGCCAATGGATCAGTCCTAACACGCGGCGCGATCCAAAGGGGCGTTTCATACAGAACCCAAGGATACTCGCGTTGCTCAGCGGTGCCCGCGGCCCTGTGAGCGTGGCGATCAAGCCACCTTGTTGGCTCGTGTAATCGATGAAAACCCCAACACGCGTTTCGGAAATATCAAAGCGAAATTCGTATCCGCCTTCGACGGGCTGGAACGGAGACACATGCATCAGTTTGCGCGACTTCAAACGATCGCTTGGCGCAATTGGCCGCAAATCATCATGGTGACACAAGTAGCCATGACGATCCCCATATGTGTTCGTCACCTCAGAGATCACGGCGCAAAGCTGGTCTTGATCGTTATGGATTAGCCAAAAGCAGACCGGATTAAACACATGACCAAACACACGTGGTTGGGTCAAAAGAAGGATCGTGCCACTCAACACGACTTCGTTCGCATTAAGCACCTCTCGCACCCATTTTACGCCATGCCCCGCCTTAGGCGCGCCTCCATGATCGCAGTCAAAAACTGCCGTTACATTGCGCGCGTTGCGAGAGAACAACGAAGGCTTTGGATCCGGCTTGTCCATATCAAGCAAGACATAGTCCACACGATACCGGAACGCATTGGCGATATCACCTTTGCGTCCATGAAACGTGTGGCCAGCAATGTGCTGCGCTTGAATCATTGCGCCGCAATCATCGCAGCAGAGCCATCGCGCAATGCGTTTACAACGTTGACCGCACTTGAAAGGCCATCTTCATGAAAGCCGTTTTTCATCCACGCACCACAGAACCAAGTGCTATTCGAACCATTCAAGGCAGCTACGTCGCGCTGACCGTCCAAAGCCGTCAGATCGAACACAGGGTGACGCAATGTCACTTGATCATAGATCAACTCTTCACGGATCGTGCGTGTAGTGTTTAGCGTCACAAAATGCGGGTCATTTGCCGGAATCGGCTGAAGCGAATTCATCCAATAGGTCAGGTCAATCCGTTCATTCGTTTTGCTTTCGTCCTCTGTATAATTCCATGAAGACCAGCACACTTTGCGCTTTGGCATAACAGAAGCGTCAGCGTGCAAAATGATATCATTCGGTTGATACGTGATCTTTGCCAACGCCGCACTTTCTGCTTCTGTTGGGTCAGCGAGCAAGCGCAGGCTATCATCGGAATGCGTAGCAAAAATGACCTCATCAAATGCCTCCCAATCTCCACCCAAAGCTTTAACTTCGACACTTCCATTAACTCGGCGGACCGCATCAATCGGACAGCTGAGCCGCAGCGCTACACCTTTGGCACGCAACGACGCCTCGACGCGGCGCACATATTCGGTAGATCCGCCTTTGACCGTGTACCATTGATGCTGGCCTGTCACGCCAAGCAGCGCATGGTTTTTAAAGAAATCCATCATCGCGTAGGCGGGGAAATCCATGATTTTATCCGTTGGCGTCGACCAAATCGCGCCAGACAAAGGGGCGAGATAGTAGTCACGGAAATATCGACCGATACCGAGATTTTCGAGGAATGTGCCAATCGTCCAATTGGGATTTGCGGCGGCTAGATCATAGCCCTTGCCATTAAAGCGATTGATATCGCGCAACATTAGCAAGAAACGAGGATCAAGCGCATTCTTGCTTTGCGCAAAAACAGCGCGCACTGACGCAAGCCCGTACTCCAATCGCCCGCCATCAATCGAGGCTCCAAAGCTCATACTGGATGGAACAACTGGCACATCCAGCTCTTTAAAGAGCGCAGCCAAGTGAGGGTAGTTCGCGTAATTGAAAACGATAAAGCCCGTATCTACCGGCTGATTGCCACTCGCACCTGCGATGATCGTGCGCGCATGACCGCCCAAGCGCGCCTCTGCTTCAAACACGGTGACGCGGTGATCACTGCCAAGCATAAGCGCGGCACCGAGACCTGATATCCCTGCCCCAATCACGGCAATATTTTTCTGCGGCAGGCTGCCGTTGAGTGTTGGCATTCGTTGAGCTCCAAAGGTAGTTTGGTCCGAGTAGTTATGAAAGAATACGCAGCTTCGCACTATTTGGATGTAAAAGAAGAAAAAATAACATGTGAGTGATCCACTCCCCTACGCAGCACGTATATTGTAGATAATGACACACGTCAGCGTCTCGGATTCGATCCATGTACTAAATATTCGGTACTCCAACCGCATTTGGACCGTACGACTTTAAAGACTGGCCAGGACAAAACTGACGTGAATAAGACGAACAAAGACTGGAACGCGCAAATATGTGCGATCAGGGACGCTCAGGATCAGGCAGCCTTTGCCGAACTGTTCGCCCATTTCGCACCGCGTGTGAAAGGCTTTTTGATGAAAAGCGGCGCAGATGCGTCGCTGGCAGAGGAATGTACCCAAGAGGTGATGGCCACCTTATGGCGCAAAGCGCATATGTTCGATCCGAGCCGCGCAAGCGTGTCGACTTGGATTTTTACAATCGCGCGGAACCGTAAGATTGACGCATTGCGCAAGCAACGTCGGCCAGAACCGGAAGATCTTCCTTGGGGCCCCGAAGCTGAACCCGATCAGGCAGAAGCCATCGGTTTGAAACAAGAGACAGAGCAATTGGCAGTTGCGATCAAGGAATTGCCAGAGAAACAGAGGATTTTAGTTGAGCAAGCCTATTTTGGTGACCTTTCGCATAGTGAAATTGCAGAAATCACAGGTCTCCCACTGGGCACGATCAAATCCCGCATTAGATTGGCGTTAGAACGCTTGCGCCACGCAATGAAGTGATGAACATGACAGATACGATTAAACACCACCTGACGCCCGAAATTCTGATGGCTTATTCCGCTGGAACGCTGCCAGAGGCGTTCGGCCTTATTGTAGCGTCCCACGTTTCCATGTGCGATGCGTGTCGAGCAGAGCTGGATAGCTATGACGCGGTTGGCGGCGTTGTCATGGAGGATGCTGGAACAGCTGACGTGTCCAGTGATGCGCTAGCGGCAACGATGAAGCTGATTGCAACCGGTGATAACGCACCAAAAGAGCCGCGTCGTTCAACCGGCACGCTTCCCAGTCCTTTGCAAGACTACGTCGGTGGCGATCTTTCTGCTATCAATTGGAAACCGCTTGGTATGGGTGTGAAGCAAGCGATCTTGCCAACATCCAAAGCCGCGACGGCGCGTTTGCTCTACATCCCTGCGGGCGCTGCTGTGCCTGATCATGGACACCAGGGCACAGAAATGACGCTTGTTCTTCAAGGCGCGTTTGTGGACGAGGAAGACCGTTTCGCTCGCGGCGATGTAGAAGTTGCAAACGAAGATATGGAGCACACGCCAATCGCTGATATGGGTGAAGATTGCATTTGCTTGGCCGTCACAGATGCTCCGCTGAAGTTCAATGCGTTTATCCCACGTCTCGCACAGCGTTTCTTGCGGATCTAAATGTCTTCGTGGCAAGCAGAGGCTTGCGTCACGAGACCTTCTTCATCGAAAAATAGCGTCTCTGCGGCACGTAAGCCGCGGTGATTTAGGTATGTGATCACCATCATCTGATGACCTTTGAGGATATGCTGCACCTTGAAATTGAGGTCTGGCCGCTTCTTCAACGCAAGCCCCCAATAGGTGCGCAAAGCTTCTGTACCATGAAGTTTACCAGCGCCAACCAAGGCCACAGCTTTGCGAGAACGAAAGCAAATATCATTGCAGTAGTGCGATAGAATGCGATCTAAATCGTGGCTGTTCCAAGCGGCCTCCCACTCGCGCGCGAAGGCATCATAGTCAACGTTCAATTTTTGGCCCCGAGCTTGTAAGCGGAACAACTGTTGGGTTCGGCTCAGGTGCAAGTTCTTCAAAGTCGAAATTATCAAGCCTGCGCGCACGACGCCCCGCTTTATCAGCGCTTATCTTGATCTCTGAAATATCCTTCGCCGCCTGTCCGAAATGACGATCAAGGTTTTCAACCCGTGTGCCCAAACGCTCTACGTCTTTGAACAGATTGCCTAGTTCACGACGGATCGCGCCCGCCTGTTCTTGCATGCGCGCGTCTTTCAGAATGGCTCGCATCGTATTCAGGGTTGCCATGCAGGTCGTCGGCGACACGATCCAAACACGCGCAGAAAATCCTTCGCGTACAAGCTCTGGGAAGTTCGAGTGCAGCTCTGCGTAAACCGCTTCCGATGGAAGAAACATCAACGCACCATCGGCAGTTTCGCCGTCTAGGATATACTTCTCTGAGATCGCTTTGATATGCGCCTTAACAGCCGTACGCATCATACGCGCCGCCTCGTTCAACTCATGTTGTGTTTCCGCATTGCGCAGTGCCTCATACGCTTCCAAGGGAAACTTGCTATCCACCACAATCGGCCCCGGAGGGTTGGGCAAATGGATCAAACAATCCGCGCGCTTGCCATTGGAAAGCGTTGCTTGCCACGTGTAACTGTCCGCTGGCAGCGCCTTTCCAACGATGTCTTTCAGTTGAATTTCCCCAAAGGCACCGCGCGTTTGCTTGTTGCTCAGGATATCTTGCAAGCTCAACACATCGCCCGAAAGCTTCGTGATATTATCCTGCGCCTTATCAATCGCTTGCAGCCGTTGTTGCAACTCCCCAAGACTTTGCGCGGTCCGCCGAGCGGATCCTTGCAGGTTCTCGTTCATCGTCCCACTGACTTGGCTCAAGCGTTGTTCCAACAGCTGCAACATATTTGCTTGAGAGGCTGCTTGCGCCTCAGAGACATGGTTCAAACCACCCGCGAGTTGTTGTTGTCCGTCGGAAATCGACTGAACGCGTTGCCCCAACATGCCCATCTGATTGGCCAAAGGTTCCGCCAAACGCGCACCACGTCCTGCAGCGCGAAGCGCCATAATCAACAGCACAAAAATCAACAAAAACGCCAACACAGCCGCAATCGCAGCCAATACAAACGGATCTTCAAAATCAATCGTCATCAGGTCCGTCCAAACAGGCGTTCAATGTCAGCGAGCTTTAGTTCCACATAGGTCGGGCGCCCATGATTGCACTGGCCCGAATGTGGCGTCGCTTCCATTTCACGCAAAAGCGCGTTCATTTCTTCACCGCGCATACGACGCCCAGACCGGATCGAGCCATGGCAAGCCACACGACTTAGGATCGCTTCGATCTTGGCTTGCACCGCGATGCTTTCGCCCTGATCCGAAAGTTCGTCCAAGATGTCGAGGAGCATGGCCTTTGCATTCACTTCACCCAAAATTGCAGGCGTTTCGCGCACAGCTATTGCGCCACCACCAAAACGTTCAATGCCAAGACCAAAGCGTTCCAGATCTGTCGCTATCTCCATCAAGCGCACGCAATCGCCATCGGACAGTTCGATAATCTCGGGGATCAGAAGCGCTTGCGCCGCGACGCCGTTCTCAGCCATTTGGGTCTTGAGTTTCTCATAGACCAATCGCTCATGCGCCGCGTGTTGATCAACGATCACCATGCCATCGCTTGTCTGCGCTATGATATAATTCTCATGCACCTGCCCACGCGCAGCACCGAGTGGAAACTGCTCTACTGGGGGTTCTTCAACCACAGGTTCAACGCGGCTGAACACGCCAGCGGTTTCTCCAAATCCGGGCGCTTGCGCTTGATAACTGGCGCACAAAGCGCCCTGCGAGGGGCGATCCATCTGATACACGCGCGCAGGGCCAGTTGGTTCAGGTCGCATGGCACCCAAAGTCGCATCAGCAACCGTCGTAGACGCGCGATGACCCGCTTCGGCCAAAGCATGACGCAGCGCAGAGACAATCAAACCACGCGCCAAACCCGGATCTCGAAAGCGTACCTCTGACTTTGCAGGATGCACATTCACATCAACCAATTGTGGATCACAATCGAGGAATAGCGCCGCGGCTGGATGACGGTCCCGCGAGAGGAAATCGAAATAAGCGCCACGCAAAGCACCGTAGAGAAGTTTGTCGCGCACCGGACGGCCATTTACGAAAAGATACTGCGTGACGGCAGAACCGCGCGAGTAAGTCGGCAAGGCTGCGAAACCCGTCAAGTGTAGACCTTCGCGTTCTGCTTCGATGCGCAGGGAATTATCCGCAAACTCTTTTCCAATGATCTGCGCAAGTCGCCCATGAAGCGCATCAAACAGATCGCCGTTTTCCGCATCCACTCGGAACGTCACGCGACCTTCGCCACCGCCCGTCACATCGCGCAGTGTAAATCCAACGAACGGCTCCGCCATGGCGAGACGCTTGATAACATCAGTAATCGCTTGGGATTCCGCGCGATCCGTACGCATGAATTTAAGACGCGCAGGCGTGGCAAAGAACAGATCGCGCAACTCAACAACCGTACCTTTGGACAAAGCAGCAGGTTTCACTGGGCTCATCGCACCGCCGTTCACGGCAATCTCATGCGCATCATGCCCCGCTGCACGCGAGGTGATTATCAGACGTCCGACAGCGCCGAGCGAGGGCAACGCCTCTCCGCGAAATCCGAACGTATGAATGTTAAGCAGATCGCTGCCATCAATCTTGGAAGTCGCATGACGTGACAGCGCGAGCGGCAGAGCGTCGGGAACAATCCCGCACCCATCATCAACAACACGGATCAGCGTCTTACCACCATCAGCATAGGCCACTTCGATCCGATGCGCGCCCGCATCAATTGCGTTTTCAACCAACTCCTTAACCGCAGAGGCAGGACGTTCGACAACCTCACCTGCTGCAATACGGTTGATCGCAGCATCGTCGAGTTGACGAATAACAGGCTGTGTATCGCTCATGTTGGGGGCAAGTTTGGTCATGCGGCTACTAATAGCATAGAGGTCGGCGATTCTGCCACGTCTCAAAACGGCGTTAACCAGCAAAATAACCCAAGCATTTCTGCTCGGGCTAAGGTCTTAAAGATTAGGGAAGTTAACCTTTCGAGAATTCAGGATAGGCTTCCATGCCCAGCTCGGTCATGTCGAGACCAGTGATCTCGGCTTCTGCGCTGACACGGATGCCGACTGTCGCCTTCAGGATGAACCAAACCACACCAGATACAACAAAGGTAAAGATGCCGATCACGAGGATGGAGTAAAGTTGAACACCAAGGGAGGCTGCATCGTTCGTGAACACTACCGCAATTGTGCCCCAGATGCCTGCGAACAGGTGGACAGGGATCGCACCAACAACATCGTCGATCTTCAGCTTGTCAAGGAATGGAACCGCGAAGACAACAATCACACCACCCACAGCACCGATAAGGGTTGCTACACCAAGGGAAGGTGTCAAAGGCTCAGCCGTGATCGACACAAGGCCCGCAAGTGCGCCGTTCAGAACCATCGTCAGGTCAGGCTTCTTATAGAGAAGCTGTGTCAAGATCATCGCAGTGATTGCACCACCAGCCGCAGCTGCGTTTGTGTTGGAGAAGATGCGGGAGATGTCAGCAACGTTCGCAGCGCTGTCCATATAAAGCTGGGAGCCACCGTTAAAGCCGAACCAACCTAGCCACAGGATGAACGTACCAAGCGTTGCAAGTGTCAGGTTGGAACCTGGCATTGGAACAGTACGGCCATCTTTGTATTTGCCGATACGTGGACCAAGGATAAGCGCGCCAGCAAGGGCTGCCCAGCCACCAACAGAGTGTACAACCGTGGAACCCGCGAAGTCCTGGAAACCCATGCCATCAAGGAAACCACCGCCCCATTTCCAGCTTGCCTGGATTGGGTAGATAAGGCCAACAAGGACTATCGTGAACACGAGGAAAGGCCAAAGTTTAATACGCTCCGCCAATGCACCCGACACGATCGACGCTGTCGCCGCGCAGAACATCAACTGAAAGAAGAAGTCGGAACCGACAGAAGCATAAGTCAGATCAGGCTCTGCACCCTCCAAACCAACTGGTTCCAACACCGTTGGTGAAAACGCACCAAGCACGCCAGTGATCGACCAACCATCGCCCGGGTACATCAAATTGTAGCCGATGAAATAGTAAACAATCGTCGCAAGCGAGAAGAGACCCATGTTCTTGGTCAATTGCATCGTCACGTTTTTACCGCGCACAAGACCCGCCTCGAGCATCGCAAAACCAGCGGCCATGAAGAAGACCAGAAAGCCCGCAACGAGGAACATAAATGTAGTGAAGATAAAGCCGATCTCAGCATTTGTCGGCGTTGTATCCGCCTCTTGTGAAAGCCCCAAACTCGGGAGCAGAACTAACAGCGCGGTTGCACTCAAAAGTGTCGTCTTTTTCATATCCGTATCCTTCAAAATGCGCACTTAGATCGCGTCGTTATTTGTTTCGCCTGTGCGCACGCGCACAGCCTGTGCCACGTCGAGCACGAAAATTTTGCCATCACCGATTTTGCCAGTACGCGCTGTATTTGTGATCGTCTCAACCACTTGGTCGGCCATGTCGGCACCAATGACTATTTCCAGCTTAACTTTTGGCACAAAGTTCACGGCATATTCCGCACCGCGGTAAATCTCTGTATGCCCGGATTGCGCGCCGAAGCCTTTTATTTCTGTCACCATCATGCCGCGCACGCCAATATCTG
>Ga0206130_10003718_pt1 | contig 19602 bp, 13 predicted proteins | sample Helgoland_Spring_9_FD_148637 | JGI IMG/M metagenome (GOLD analysis project Ga0206130, IMG submission 148637) | Pelagic subsurface seawater microbial communities from Kabeltonne, Helgoland, North Sea - Helgoland_Spring_Bloom_20160512_1 | ecosystem: Environmental > Aquatic > Marine > Epipelagic ... | reverse complement strand
TGTGCAAAACCACGGCATCAAAGGCCCGCCCGCCCAACGCCAGCGAATTGGGCCCAAACGCCGTAAAGGTGAGCGGTATATACTCATCGAACCCTGAGTCAAGCCTTAGCACCGGCCAACTACCAGCAGGCCCCTTGTGCCCGACGATAGTTTCTCCCCGATGCAGCCTGCGCATAATGCCAACAAAGTCCTCGATTTCTGCGGTTTTGATTCGCGGCAAACCAAACGCATCAAACATCATATCGATACCCCTTCCCAAACCCAGGGAGAAACGCCCTCCGGTCAGGAAATGCATGGTAGATGCATAGGCACCCGTCACGATGGGATGGCGGGTATTGTGATTGGTTGCCGCCGTCGCAATACCTATTTTTTCAGACACGGCACCTACTGCACCGCTAATCGTTGCAGCTTCCTTGATATTAAACCGCTCAGAAATGAAGCAATTGCCGATCCCAAGACGTTCGGCGTGAACAACTTCATCGATCAGGTCACGAGGGCTGGTCGGTGCGCCTGGAAGGGTATAGAAAGCTAGCTCGTTCATCATCGAAAATAGGCTCCTTGAAACACAGCAAATAGAGGACCCCCATTAGATCTAATTAACTGACGCTGGGCAACAAACAGGAGTTGTGTCACTCTTACCCTCCCCGTCGCAAACCTACAAAAAATTATGGAAATTAAAGACAAGACCATCGTAATCACCGGCGGCGCCAGTGGTATCGGTAGGGCAATGGCCAGAAGATTCACCAATGAAGGCGCTAAACAGATCGTTATCGCGGATCTGAACGCCGATGGACTCCAGGTGGTAGCAGACGAGATTGGCGCGCGAGCCATTCCTACAAATGTCTCTGTTGAAGCCGAAGTAAAGCACCTTATCGAGACAGCCGAACATGACTATGGCCAGATTGACCTGTTGTGTAATAACGCTGGTATCGGCGTCGGCGGTGGTCCCGAGACGCCGAACGAAGACTGGCAGAGAATATGGGAAATTAACGTTATGGCCCATGTTTATGCTGCTCGCGCTGCTATCCCGGCGATGGTGGCACGCGGTGATGGTTACATTATGAACACGGCGTCTGCAGCAGGACTGCTAACGCAGGTTGGTTCTGCTCCTTATGCGGTAACAAAACATGCCGCCGTAAGCTTTGCTGAATGGTTATCGGTGACCTACGGTGATCGTGGCTTAAAAGTATCTGTGCTGTGTCCACAAGCAGTACGCACGGCGATGACTGCGGATAATCCAGATGGCGTCGCCAGCGTAGATGGCATGATGGAACCAGAAGTACTTTGTGACTCTGTTATTGAAACACTAAGGCAAGAACAGTTTCTGGTACTGCCTCATCCCGAGGTGCTGACTTATATGCAGCGCAAGTCCGGTGACTACGATCGATGGATCAAGGGCATGAGAAGATTACAGGAGGGCTACGGCAACTTTGACTGGCCATAGCTTGACTGCAATAGCCCGGGGAAATTGACCCGGGTCATCGAATTCGAATAGAATCCGATTTCAGCGCCGATTTGTTATCAGCTTGCGGGCGCTTTATAAGTACAGCTAAAGAGTTATGACCTACTTTAGCGGCAAGCGAGTAGGTTTTTTTTTGCTTAGAGGAAATGTAATGCCACTCAAAATACCTGACGGGTTACCTGCTTCTAAGATTCTGCAGAAAGAAAACATTTTCTGTATTGATAGCAGCGCCGCGCAACAGCAAGACATCCGCGCTATTCGGGTCTTGTTGTTAAACCTGATGCCTAAAAAAATTGAGACAGAAATCCATATCCTTCGCATGTTGTCGAATTCACCGTTGCAAGTGGATGTGGAATTGCTACGAATCAGCGACCGACCATCAAAACATACGCCCATCGAGCATATGGATAATTTTTATAAAGATTTTTCTGAAGTAAAAGAAAACAAGTATGACGGGATGATTATTACTGGCGCACCCCTTGGCCAGGTAGCCTTTGATGACGTGAGTTTTTGGCAAGAAATGAAAGATATCATGGACTGGTCGGTTAACAACGTCACCTCGGTGCTATTCCTTTGCTGGGCGGTCCAAGCTGCGATGTTTCATTTATACGGCGTTAACAAAACCGTCTTACCCAGGAAAATAAGCGGTGTTTACCCACACAGCATTGTTAACCCGCTTTCACCTATCGTCCGCGGCTTCGATGATGTCTTTAACGCGCCACACTCTCGCTATGCCGAAGTACCCGCCGCAGAACTCGAAAAGCTGGATGACATTGACATGATCGCGCATTCTGACTTTGCGGGACCGTACGTGTGGGGGCATAAGGACGGCAGGCACCTATTTGTGACCGGTCATTCCGAGTACGAGCCCAATTGTCTGAAAGATGAATACGAACGCGACCTTGAAGCGGGCGTCAATCCGGCAGTGCCGGAAAACTATTTTCTAAACGATGACCCCAGCCAGGACCCCGTCGTGACCTGGAAGAGCCATGGCAACCTTTTATTCAGTAACTGGTTGAACTATTTCGTCTACCAGCAAACCCCATTTAACCCAGAGGATATCGGCCAGCTTCGGCGCTCGTTCGGCTTGGTGTGACGCAATGACGGATTCACCCAATACCCAGCCCAGACTGGTGCAAGGTCCCGTTGGCGGCGGGCTCTTACGACTGAGCGCACCGGTTATTCTTGGTATCACTGCCAGCCTGGGCGCCGGATTGCTCGAGGCTTTTTTCCTGGCGCAGATAAGCACCACCACACTGGCTGCTTACAGCTTTACCTTTCCTGTCACTGGCGCACTAATGTCTATTTCTTTGGGCATCAGCATCGGCCTTTCAAGCGTTCTGGCAAGAGCGGTTGGCAGCGGCGACCATGACCAAATACGACGATTAGCCAGCGATGGCATCAGTCTGGTGGCCCTCGTCATGATTCTGGTATCAGTCCTGGGTCTATTCACGATTGAGCCGCTGTTTGTTGCACTGGGAGCAGATGAAACAACCTTACCGCTGATCGTCGACTACATGTCCGTGTACTATTGGTCGCTATTGTTCCTTGCCGTTCCTTCCCTGGGCGCTAATGCGTTAAGGGCGACCGGAGATGCTCGTATCTCAGGAACTATTATGGTGTCCGGCGCTATTTTGCACATCATGATCAGCCCCCTGCTGATCTTCGGCCTGTTTGGCCTGCCCGCACTTGGCTTGGAAGGCGCAGCCTGGGCGCATCTGATTGCGCGTTTTGTACTTTTTGTCGTCACGATGTCTGTGCTGCATTTCAGGGAACATCTACTGAGTTACTCAAAAATCACCTTGCAAATGGTGCTGCATTCCTGGAGACGAATCCTGGCTGTCAGCATTCCAGCCACAGCGACCAACCTGATTGGTCCCATCTCAACGGCAATCATTATCAGCCTGCTCGCGGGTTTTAGTCAGGAAACAGTCGCTGGTTTCGGTATCGCGTCACGAATCGAGGCCTTATTTATCATCCCACTGTTCGCACTATCTGCGAGTATCGGACCCTTCGTTGGCCAGAATTGGGGCGCAGACCGTCATGACCGTGCCGATCAGGCGATGAAAATTTCCTTCAAGTATTCGCTTGCCTGGGGCGCATTTGTTGCCTTGTTGTTGCTTATTTTTCGCCAGGACATCGCGTCGCTCTTCGACGATAACCCGACAGTGATTACGGTCGCCGCCACCTACTTATTGCTGGTACCGGTAAGTTATGGCGCCTGGGGCGTGTTGATGATGTCCAGCGCAATTTTTAACTCTCTGGGTAAACCTATCTCTTCGACGATCATGTCGATCGTTCGGATGTTTTTTATCTACATACCGCTGGCGTTCGCCGGTAAAGCGTTGTTTGGACTCAACGGCATCTTTGCCGCAGCAGCGGTTTCGAATGTCCTAATGGGACTTATCGCCTACACATGGAACCGTAAAACCTACAAAGGCATGTAGCGGACGCCCACACTGCCATCAGATCATCCTGAGGGTTGATGCCGCCAGTAACTGGAACTTGCTCGGGGGGAGTCGCATTGGGGATGCCCGAAGATGATGACCTTTGGGATAGCCCCGAAACAGGACTTGGAAAAGCAAAGTTTCTTCGCGAGCATTATTCAGATCGCCCACTTCCCCCTTTAATGAGACACCTCTAAACTAGCGGGCTATAAGACGAATTAACCACGTTTTTCCGCCAATTGGCAATTATCGTCTCTGGGCGATCCTTCTCGACACACCACATTTCCTTGAAATCCAAATAGTCTGTGGCGCTCAACCAATCCCTGGCGGTGTGGCACAGGCCTGAATTCGTGATTTTCCCTTGTTTTGGGCGAGACTACCCTCGTCAACGAGTATTGATGTCAGAGTTAGTCGTTAAAGAAAGAGGTGGCGGTAAAGCGCTCGCTCGTGTCGCGGCAGGATGATAAATTGTGGTCAGCATAGCGAAAACGGAGCACAATTAGTGGCAGCAGGTCTGGCCAACACTGAAATTGTCGAAGGTCTTGTTGCGGGAGACAGTAAAGCAATCCTCGATCTGCTTCAGATGGTTGCGCCGGAATGGGCTGAGGTCACTGTCGGTGAGCTTCAAAAGGATCTGCTGACAGGTGGTTATTCAGGCGCTGCGCTTTATAAAATATCCAGTAGTAGCGCAAAACCACCCCCCGTTGTTGTGCGAGTATCTGGCGCCGGTATTTCAACGCCGGTGACTAAACTGTTCTTTCAAAGCTCTGACCCTGGCATGCCAGCGGCTGCGCTCAAAGCATGGGGCATAGGCGCTACTCATGAAGATAGCTATTGCTTAGATGATGCTCGTTTCCCTCAGGTGTCGGTAACCGAATTTGTGCATGGTAAGACCGGCGATGCAGACTTGATGAATGGCGTTGACGCGCTTGCGTACTGTCGAGCGATGGGAAAAGCGGTTGCGTGGATGCACGCCCAGGACACGACCTGGTTCGATCAGGGCCTTGGTAAAAATGAAGAGCAGACTGCCGTGAAAACAGTCGATGACCCGAGCGAGCGCGCCGAGATTCTGAAGCTTGGAAGATACGATACGTACGGCAAATATTTCATGGATACGCTGGTGACCGCGTTAAAAACAGACGGCTGCATGAAGGATGTGGCAGAAATTGGTCAGCGTATTTTCGAGATGCTTGAACCCGACACGTTGATGGGGCGGTTGGTTGTTGGCCACGGTGACTTGAAGTACGACAACACAATGATAAGAGAGACAAGTACACCGCAAGATCCGCAGATCGTTCTCATTGATTACGATAGAGTGATGCGAATGACCGCAGCCGCTGATCTGGGTGCTTACCTGCATGACGGAGAGACGAAGAAGTACCCATCTCTTGCGAACCGGCGAGCCATGGCTGCAGGTTACATCGAAGGTTGCAGATTGGCTGGTTTCGATTCGACGAGTCTTGGTCGATGCGGTGTTGATGAAGTGGTACTTGATATGGAGGTGGGTTTGCTGATGCGCGGACTCTGGGTTTCGACCATCATGACAACGTTGTTTCCGCATTTAGGTTGGGTGGTTGAAATAATTCGTGAAGGCGTAAGTCGTGCAGCAGATCAGCTCGACCGCGCTAGGTCAGACGAGCGTCTACGCGAAAAAATCTTACAAAAAGGTTCCGCTGGGGTCGTCGGAAAGGGCTTTGCAGTTAGATTGATGTTGCGGGCCTTGGCTGCTGGCGTTGAGAGTATGATCAAAGGTAAAAGTCCACGAAAGTAAATTGAAGTGGGACGGGTCTTTTAACGCTTTGTGAACGCAGATGATGCGCGAGATAACGACCTCTATGAAATGGGTGGAAACCATGACACTTGGGTATAAGACGAATTAACCACGTTTTTCTGCCAATTGGCAATTATCGTCTCTGGGCGATCCTTCTCGACGCACCACATTTCCTTGAAATCCAAATAGTCTGTGGCGCTCAACCAATCCCTGGCGGAGTAGCACACGCCTGAATTCGTGATTTTCCCTTGTTTTGGGCGAGACTATCCCCATCAACGAGTATCGATGTCAGAAAAGCGAGGTTGAGTCAGCAAAAAGACATGATGACGGTGACCGATTTCTGGCCTGTGAAGCTTCATCTAACCCCAGATGCTTCAGAATCTTTTGAATGACGTCCGGGTCTTCAATGCAGGCTATGACCCTCACCTTGCCACCGAACTTTTCACACTTCTCAATTTCTAAAGAAAAGACCCGCTTCAACCGCTGTGCCCCGAACAGAACAGTGCGTCATCGAATAGACCTTGTTCTCGGACTTCTTCGGTGTCTCTGTTTCATCCACAGGCTTTGTGGGTACGACAAATTCACGCAACTTACTGTTTGGCGAGAAAACACCATGAAACCGCGTGCGGTTCACCCTCGGCTTTGGACGCGGCCGGCCTGGCCAGCGCAGTCACGCGTCCCATGAACACCATCGGGCTCAACACAACATGTGAAGTCCCATCGTCGTACGGTGTTTTCAGGTCAACCGGGCGGCGTTCCGAAACCGCGTTACCGTTGCTGGCCAATGAAAATCGCTGCTTCGCGATCGCCGGTCTCGTGATGTATCTGCATAAGCGCTCGAGCTTCTTTCTCTGATTGGATTTACAGGCAACGCCTGCATGTAAAGAACAACCACGCTGTTTGCTCACCAGCTCACTCGACTTCTGCCGGGTGTCGCTGGCAGGTACTGCCTGCAGGGTCATGGCTTTCCGACCGGCATTTGGGCCGAACGCCAGACGATAAGCAACGGATGCACCAATGATCCCGTGCATGGCATCTTTTTCATCAGGTACAAGGTCCAGATACTCTGACTCAGCATCCTGATACAGATACCCTGCCCGCTCTAGATATCGGGAAACCCGCTTGGCGATCGTGTGGGTAATCGTGTTGAGATCTTCAGGCGTCGGTGGCTTCACCGGCCAGAAGTAACCATTCGGGTCATAAACACCATTGAGGTAAAGCATGTGGAAATGTAAGTGAGTGGGCCGCATGCGGATTGAGGGCTGAACCGAATCGTTGTATCAGTGTCACCGCACCGCTTTGCGTCCCTGACTTCACCGTCCTCCCCGACCGTTTTATCAAAAAGGTGCTGATCACGCGATGTACAATGGTTAGCACGCGGCTCATCACTTGGGGGGTTAGTCGCCAATAAGTAGCGCAACGGGAATGGGACGCTCAAAACCCACTGCCTGATCGGCCTCTTGGGCAAGACCTCATCGACCAGGTGTGCAGCACTGTCGGCCATGCGCCTGGCACCACAGAAGGGGCAGAAGCCACGTCTCTTGCAACTGAACGCCACCAGCTTCTAGTGATGACAGGATTCACATCGAACACGCAGGAAGCCGTGCTCGAGACGACCACACTTCAAGTAATCCTCGAACTCCTTGACAACATAACCAGGTAAAGTCCTGCCCTGCTCCATTAGACCAGAACAAGCCTCCAGGAACCGGTAGGGGTGAGAACGGCCAGAAGCCCCCATACGAATTATCTAGACGGGGATATCTAGACGGGGATAGGAGTACCGGAAAAGTTCGAATGGCAATTCATACTTGGCATGCGAACATCGGCGCAGTGCATGTTCGCGTGTAACAGTATGCCGCTACTCCGAATGCAGTTAAAGAGTCTCTAACGGTAATAATTTTGACACTAAAGTTGATGAAATAGTTAAAATTCTAAAAAGATAAAATTTTTTTATCAAAAGCTACTTTATAGCAATATCACTAGTGGGTATTTCTCGCTGAGGTCTTCTGCTAGGCACAGAACGTCCTCAATGCGTTCCGTTTAGTAGCATATATAAACCAATAAACACCGCCTGTATGGGCTTTATACTAGGTAACGAAGGGCTTCTAAGTGTCTGTTACTAGCAGACTATCGGCATGTGCAGAACCCACAGGTTAGATTGCTTTCAACGAACCTAAGATACCCCTTAATCACTATCAAGCAGTTACTTGGTCTGTATTGTATTTCTTCTAATCTAATGGATGTGAAATCTTTTTGATTTCATATGTATTTACAATAATATTTTTTGGCGGGTATTTTTCCATAATAGAGTTAAAATTTTTATAATTTTCAGTTTTAAAGTGATTTTCCAGAGCCTGCATATTAGTCCATACTTCAGTTGCCTTTAAAATATTTGGATTATTTATATCGACGGCAAAGGTAAATTCTTCACAACCTTCTTCACTTCTTGTTGTGTCAACATGATTTTGAAGTATTTCATATATTTCTTGAATATTTTCCTTACCCCAATCAACTTCAACATTTACAAGAATGGTTTTATCCTTAGCTAAAAGGTTTGTTGAAAACGTCAAGACCATGACTAAACCACATAATACTTTCTTCATTATATTTTCTCCTGTTGAAAAGAAACTAACCCTTAGTTTTTGAAAAAAAGTTTATCAATTAACTTTTTTATATTCATGTGGGTGTAGGCACTTAGCTGATTTAAATGATTATGGCCGCTTATCTCAGCTACCTCAAACGGGCTTAAACCTTTTTCCGTAAAGCGTGATAAAGCTTCGTGGCGAAGATCATGAAAGCGTAAATCATGGACATGAGCTTTTTTTCGTAATCTCTCCCATGTTAAACGAAGAGCATTTTCACTCACTGTAAAAACTCTTTCAGAAGCCCCCTATGTCAGGCTAGTTGTCACCCTAATTAAATCATCATTTATAGAGCAGAGGGCGAGAGAGGAATGAGTGGCACGATATTCACCAGAGAGAAAAGAAGCCGTATTGAAAAAGCTGTTGCCCCCGCACAGCCTGACTGTCAGTGAGGTGGCAAGCCGAGAAGGCATCTCGGTAGGATCGCTATATAATTGGCGCAGTCAAGCTAGAGCAGAGGGAAAGCCGGTGCGAGGTCCGAATAAAACATCAGATGAATGATCTGGTGAGGTTAAGTTCGCGGTTGTTGTCGAGACTGCAGTGTTGAGTGAGGCCTAACTCGGTCAGTACTGCCGTGAGAAAGGGCTCTATCCTGATCAAGTTAAAGGCTGGAAGCAGGATTGCCTGGTGGGTCGACGATCATGCTCAGGCTTTTGAGTTTTTTGGCGGCATCCCTGAAGTGGTTGTGCCGGACAATCTTAAGAGTGCAGTGTCAAAGCCACACCGCTACGAGCCTGTCATCAACCCGAGTTACCAACAAATGACAGCTTATTACGGTGCTGCCATCGTACCGGCCAGATCGTATCAGCCGAAAGACAAAGCCAAGGCGGAAGTGGGTGTACAAATTGTTGAACGCTGGATCATGGCACGGCTTCGGCATCAGAGCTTCTTCACCCTGGCGTCGCTCAATCTGGCTATCGCGACACTGTTGATTGACCTCAACCAGCGTCTCTTCAAGAAGCTGCCGGGTAGTCGTGCCAGCTTGTTTAGACAACTCGGTCAGCCGGTATTCGAAACTAGCCCGTGTTCACATTGACTATCATGTTGAGTACGACAAACACTATTACTCTGTACCTCACCCGCTGGTGAAACGGACTGTAGAAGTTCGGGCCAGCCGTGACACTGTGACGATTTATCACGAGGGCGAGCGTGTCGCCAGTCACCCCCGCAGTGCCCGTATGGGTTCACACACCACCTGCTCGGAACATATGCCGGAGGCTCATCAACGTATGACCTGGCCCTCGGCACGGTTCATCCATTGGGCTGAAGAGATAGGTCCACAAACACGCACGGTGGTTGAACACCTGTTGGCTGAGAAACGTCACCATGAACAAAACTATCGTCGTGTTCTGGCGTTACTCAACAATGCCAAGAAGTATGCTCATGAACGACTCAACAATGCCTGCGGCCGCGCACTGCTGATTAACTCGCCCACCAGGGCCAGCATTGAATCAATCCTCAAACAGGCCCTGGACCTCAACGATGAAACTGCCCTTGATGAACTGGATCTGGGCCATCACGAGAACATCCATGGCGAAGGCTATTATCATTGAGGAGAAAAATATGTTGAACAATCAAACGCTGGAAACTCTGCGACGACTGCGACTCACGGGAGCAGTGGGCCCTGGTTCAGCGAATCCGTCACGCAACAAATCAAAGAAACCGACAATACAGACCTCCACTGAAACCGCTGTCGATCAAGCACCGCATTGCTCGCCATTAAGTTGGACAGAGCCGCTCAAGCGTGTATTTGATATCGATATTTCTGTCTGCCGGCTGTGCGGCGGCACGCTGCGGGTGATCGCAGATGTCACCGACCCGGACGCGCTCCGGACCAGTGTGGCGTTTTTAGGGTTCTACCAGTTGGTCATCCATTGAATAGAACACCCTACGTAGCTCATCGGCTTCCTCTGTATAACAGGCAGTAAGATCACGCTGCTCGAGTGGATCCTCATTTAGATTGAAAAGCCAAGTTTTACCATTGTACTCTAACAGCTTAAGCTTCCACCCATCTTGCTGAACGACCTTATATCCACCTGAACTCTAAAAGAGAGGTCCATTAAGGAGTGCCCGCGCTGAGTCGAACGCCACCTCTAGAATATCCGTGCCTTCAATGACGCGATCATCAGGTGGTGCAATGCAGCGGAAACCAGGCCGATAGAAGAAATGCAATCCATATCCTTAGAGCGTGAGGCGATTGAGCCGGAGCGGCGGCAGGTCGAAAGGGCATCATTTGAATCTGTGAGCTTAAATCAGAAGCGCTCCAGGGCTGTTGAACTGCGGTTAGGCAATCTTACCCAAGACCGGGACAAGGCACTGAGCGAGAGTATTGTTAAAATGGAAATGAAGATTGGCGAATTGAAAAAAATGCGAAGACAACGATATACAGCCGAGGAGAAAGAGAAGATCCCTCTCGCCAAGAGACCAAGCAGGTACAACGCCTGTTATCTGGCAAAATCCACAGACAAAGAGATGAGCAGCCGCCTCATACGAACAGCGCTTAACGAGTATTGTTCAGTGATCGCACTGTTGGACGACAACGCCAGAGAGCTGATTTTAGCATCCGCGTTTCGAGTGACCTGCGCTGATGGGCAAGTAAACCCTAAAGAACCCGCTCAGTTAAGGCCCATCGCTACAGCACTAGGCAGCAACGAAGGCGTCCTGGCGCTGGAAATTGCTCGTTTTCAAAGTCTCTCAGAGGTCAGCTAAATGCGCCCACAGCCACCAATACCTTTGAACCGGTTCATAGGTCTGTTACTGCCCCTTGTCCTGGCTTGTCACACGTGGTCCGTTCAGGCCCAATCGGTGTCGCTTAAAACCATCGAAACTGAAAAATTACTGCTTATCAGCAGCGGCGCCCAAACCCCCAAGCAACTGCCGCCTCAGGCAGCAAAAAGCTTCTTAAATGCACTTGAATTCCACCAGTCCCTGTTTGGTTGGACATCACAAGAAAAAATAGCCTTTCTGTTTAACGATTGGAGCGATCGAGGCAACGCATCAGCCATCCCCGTACCCAGAAACTTGGTGATATCAGAGATGTCGCCAATCAACAAAACCTTCGAGAGTTCTCCGCCGGTCGACCAGCTGTTCAGCATAATGAATCATGAAGTGGCCCACCTGGCCACTCTAGATGCACATGGCAAAAGTCAGGCGTTTTGGCGAAAGGCGTTTGGCGGCAAAGTTAACTACACGGCTAATCACCCCGAAACCCTGCTCTACGGACACCTCACGGCCCCCAGAGTCATGGCGCCCGCCTGGATCTTAGAGGGCATCGCCACTTTTATGGAAACTTGGATGTCTGGGGGCATCGGTCGCGCTCAAGGCGGTTACGATGAGATGATGTTCCGTGCCAAGGTCCGCGATGACAGCCCATTCTATAGCCCCCTAGGACTCGAATCGAAGGGAACCAAAGTTGACCTCAACAGCGGTGCCAACAGCTATCTATATGGCACACGGTTCATGACTTATCTGGCGTACGCTTATTCGCCTGAAAAACTGATCAAGTGGTTTAAACTCGATGAAGGCGATAAATCTCGTTATGAAAATCAGTTTAAGCACGTCTTCGGTCTTAGCATCGATCAGGCATGGGCAGAATGGATTGCCTTCGAGAAAACCTTCCAGCAAGCCAACCTTGAGCGTCTAAACCAGTTTCCACCGACACGCGGCGAAGCCTTGAGCGCGCGCGGTGTAGGCTGGGTCTCTCGCGTTCACCTAGACACTGAAAGCCAAAGCTTAGTGGGCGGATTTTATGCCCATGGATCTTTAGCCAGTGTGGGGCGATTTAAACTGGAAGAAAACGCGCGTCTTAATGAGATCTACACCATCAAAGGACCCATGAAGTTCAACGTGACATCGACGGCGTTCGATCCCGTCGAACGGATCTTATTTTTCACAGAGGACAATGCCCGGTGGCGCGACATTAAAACCTGGGATCTTAAAACCGATGAAATTCGCACCATTGGACAAGATGCCAGAACCGGCGAACTGGTCTTTAACCAACAAGACCGATCCCTTTGGGGCGTGAGACACAGCGGCAGCAAAGCCTCGCTGGTGCACATGCCCTACCCCTATGAGAAGAGAATCACCGTCCACAGTCCGCCCTTTGCGCACACGTTGTCCGATTTAGATATTTCAGCTGACGGGCGCATGCTGTCCGCCACGGTGGGTGATCGCCAGGGCAACCAGGCATTACAGGTATTTCTGATCAGCGATCTTAAAGCTCAAAACGTCAAGCCCATCAATACCTTTGAGTTCGGTAGAGCGTTTCCCGAAGACTTTGTATTTGATCAAGCAGGCAGATTTTTGTACGGCACGTCCTACTACACCGGTGTATCTAATGTATTTAGATTCGAAGTCGAAACCGGTGACATGGAAGCCATCACCAACGCTGAAACGGGTTTTTTTAGGCCGCTGCCCATGGACGACGGCTCACTTATCATGTTCGAGTATACCGGCGATGGGTTTTTACCCACTCGGCTAAACGACCCTAAACCCCTTAAGGATCTGAGCGCCATTACCTTCCTTGGCAGTGAACTGGTAAAAACGCATCCAGTGGTCGCGACTTGGGGCGCAGGCTCACCTGATCGCCTTGAGCTAGAATCCAAAATCATCAGTGAAGCACCCTATGTACCCTTGAAGAGAATTCAATTTGAAACCGCCTATCCAATGGTCGAGGGCTATAAAGATTCTGGCGCCCTGGGATACGCAGCGCGGTGGAGCGATCCTCTGAATTTAAACGCCATTGAACTGGATCTGAGCTACAGCTTTGACAAGGACCTGCCTCAAAAAGAAAAAATACACGTCGATCTGCACTATCGCCATCTGGATTGGAGCGTACGCTATTGGCACAACGATGCTGACTTTTATGACTTGTTTGGCCCAACCAAACGCAGCCGAAAAGGTGATGCATTGAGCGTGAGCTATAATACGGCCGTTACCTATGACCCACCTAAACGCTTAGATTTCAGCGCTAATCTAGCCTACTACACGGGCCTGGACACGCTGCCAGTGAACCAAAACATAGAAACGGGTATCAATAAGATGTGGTCGGGGTCTGCAGGCTTTAGCTACTCAGACACGCGCCAGTCTCAAGGCGCCGTTGATCACGAAAAAGGCCTTCGCTGGCAAGCACAGACATTAGCAGACTATGCGGATAACAACGTTTATCCCAAACTGAGGCTCGGCCTGGATCTCGGTTTTGAATTACCCCTGAAACATGCTTCCCTTTGGCTTTACTCAGCAGGGGGGGCTGCGGGGGGCGACCGCGCTGATGTGTTTAGCTATTATTACTTCGGAGGGTTTGGCAATAACTATGTGGATGACAGCAGTGTAAAACGCTACCGTAATTACAGCAGTTTACCCGGCTTTGACATCGGCGAAATCAGAGGCAAACAATTTGCAAAATCGATGCTGGAACTCAACCTCCCGCCCATCCGGTTCAACGAACTTGGCACGCAGTCATTTTACCTCAGCCACATACGCCCGGCCATTTTTGCAGGCGTGCTGATGACCGACCCGGGGCATGCACTTGAAGAAACTTATGGTACCTTTGGCGCCCAGATCGATCTGTCGTTCACCGTATTATATCGGCTGCCTATGACCATATCCGTCGGGGTAGCCCAAGGCATCGCATCAGGCAAACAGGGAAAAACAGAATGGATGTTGTCGTTGAAAATCCTCTAATCGGTCAGCAGCGAACCTATACAATAGAGCTTTAAGTGACGTGTTACGCCCTTACGGTTCCGGCAAGCAGCGCGCCTACACTCACCCGAATCAAATCGTTTAGTGCGGGCCAGACACGTCGGACTATTGCCATCGGTCATCTGATAGCGCTTATCCAAGATGGTATCCACAAAGTGCCACTGACCTGTCACTTGCTTTGGCGTAAACGTTAATTCGGTCCATCCACGGTGTTCTGCATCCAAGGATCGTTCAAACCACGGCAGCGCATTTATTCCCAAACCAACAGAAAAGTACGTTGGCTAATCGCCCATCACCAGGTCGCTAGTAACGACAAACCCTGGTAGCGTTTAACCACTGCTCGTCATGCGGTTCCACTCTTTTATAAAATAAGCCGGCAACCGAACTGATTCGGTACACAGACGATTGACCGAACATCCCTGTTAACATTCCTATCTTCCTAGGGTGGTGAACGCACGAAGGCCGCGATGGGAGCTACCCGGCCGCGTCATTGATCTTGACATTACGCATCGTCATGCCGTACCTTCTATACTTAGCAACCTAATACTTTTTGACAATCGTCAGCTCGCTAGGAGTCTTAATATGTCGCCCTCAAAAAAACAGTCCGCACTCAAGAGCAAATGGATTGCTTTCGGTTCCGTTGGCCTAGCAGTTATCGCGATATTAGTCTTTGCCTCCCCCGACTTTGACGTAGATACCTCCCAGATGAGCGGCACCATTGCCCCTGCTGAGCGGTTTATTTCTCATCAGGTAGACAATGAAGATCTGGACGTTCAAGCGACTGAAAGCACTGAACAAGGACTGTCCGCAGGTACCATGGAAAATGCACTAGAAAATTCCATTGATAATGCAATGAGTAGCCAATTGTCCAACAACATGTCAAGGACAGACCCAGACTCCAGTACGGCGTGCGAAGATGGCGGCAGCTGCCTTTTTTAACTACCTGCCCAGCCCAAAAGTTAACTAGCGCAGAGCGGCTTAAGCGGGTATTTAATATCGATATTTCTGTCTGTCCGCTGTGCTGCCGCACCCTGCGGGTGATCGCAGATGTCACCGACCCGAACGTGATTCAAACGATTCTAGCGCATCTGAAGTAACGTGCGCCGCCTGATGCTGAGCTCAAGCTATAAGCGACTAAGAGTCACTCCGATGTGCCCGATCAGATCAAAGCTGTCGATGGCTTCCGTCTTGGTGATTAAGCAACAGAGCAGCGCTGCGCCCAAAACCACGGTCTCTTATCTGACGACCGATTAAGACGACTCAAGGAACTGGGAACATTGGATTAAAAGTTACACTTAACGACCTACCTCACGCATCGCGTTAACATCATTGCCTTAATAATTTGAGTTATTGTCAAAAGTGGTGTTTCCGCATCTGAGTTAGGCGGCGGCCTGGTCAACTGTTTTCACCTCGATTCCATCTCTGAATTTCACCCCGGTAATCACCTGTCCCAGATAATTGAATCCGCGTAGGCGCTGCCAGTTTTCCTGTGCACACATCCCCAGCTTGAACATCATGTGCAACACACCATCACGGGATAAACAGCCCTTTGACCGTTTGGTTCGATGGCGGATTGTGCAAAAGGTGGATTCAATCGGGTTGCTGGTGCGGATGCTCTGGCAGTGCTGCGCGGGGAAAGTGTAAAACGACATCCGCGCTTCTCGGTCTTTCTGTAAGCTGGAAACACTCTTCAGATACAACCTTCAGATACAACCTTAAGATACAATCTTTAGCTAAACCCTTTAGCTAAACCCTTAAGCTACACCCTTCAGATAGGACCAGGGCAAGACCGCTTCGAATGTCCTTGTTTTGCGAATGTATGGCGGCACCAGTGCCGAGCGAAAGGTCTCCGGTTTACCTGTCTTGAATCTCACCCTGGGAATCTTAACCGCGACTGGCCCCAGGCTGGTCTGTAGGTCGCGTTCTGGCTGATAGCCGTTGCGCACGACACCAGCGGTACCGGCTGCCGTTCGGCGCTGGGCATACTGGGCAAGGAGGTCCGGCAGTTCGGCCCAACGGCCTGCTGGATCAGTTGCTGTGCCCCTACTCTCAACATTTCGGTCAAAGGATCCCGGCTCTCATCTCGACCTAACTAGTTCAATAACGGTACTCTTGCTCATGGTGGCGTATCTCTCTTTGGTTGCTTGATTGTTTCGCGATAACCAATCAACCAGATACGCCGCCTTTTTTCACAGGCTCAAACACCAGATTCAGTTATGACTCTAATCAAAAATGATATCGCTAAGTTCACGTTGCGATTTTATGCGCATAAAAAAGACAATATTAAACACTTTTATGCGCATAAAAGTGTTTAATTCTGGCTTTTAAGCATATACTGCGAGCCAAATTGAGCTTTGGTGAGAAAAGATCAAGCGTTTACTACTGCAGCAATTGCTGGATTGGAAAAAACGAGATAAGCGCAAACCAATTCTTTTGGACGGCGCAAGGCAAACGGGCAAATCCTTTTTGCTTGAAAGGCTTTTTGGCGCGCACTTTATTCAAGTTGTTCGCCTCGACTTTTTAGAGCAGCCCCACTTGGCGGATTTGTTTGCAGATTCGCTCAGGCCAGACGATATTCTCGCCAATATAGAATTGGCTCTCGACCTAGCCATTGATCGTAAAAAGGCACTGATTATTTTTGATGAGGTTGGCGAATGCCAGGCCGCAGTCAACTCACTTAAGTTTTTTGCAGAACAGAAGCCCGAAATGTTTATTTGCGCATCGGGTTCAAATATAGGACTTTTAGCTTCTTTCCCAGTAGGGAAAGTAGAGTTGCTCGAGCTTTATCCGCTGACGTTCGAAGAATTTTTATGGGCTGCGCAGCAACCGCTTCTAGTGAAAGCTTTTGAGGAGCTAAATCTCAGCAAAGTGGCTCATGAAAAGCTATTTAGCTTGTTGATTGATTACTACTTTGTTGGCGGTATGCCCGAGGCAGTAGACGCCTGGTTTAACTCTCATGGCGATCTGTCGATCATTGAGCGTACAAGACGGGTATCCAATGTTCACGGTGGATTAATTGCCGGTTATGAACGGGATTTTGGGAAATATTCCAATAAAATTTCAGCTCAACAGATAAACGCTGTATTTAGAAATATCCCCAAACAGCTAGCGCAACATATTGATGATTCGGTAAAGCGATTTAAATTTAAAGACGTTATCAAAAACGTATCCCGCTACCAACAGCTAGCGGGACCCATTGACTGGCTAGAGAAAAGTAAATTGGTGTCAAAGTGTCACCCGATTGATAGTCAGCCAACATCACCACTGCCAGCCTTATCCAAAGACAATATTTTCAAACTGTTTTTCTTTGATGTTGGATTACTCGGACATCTGTTGGGGTTGAGCTATAGAGAACACCGTGAGCAGGGTTTTAGCTACAAGGGCTATATTGCTGAAAATTTTGTTCAAAACGAGTGGGTAGCACAACAGGGTGGGCCGACCTATTCATGGGAATACGCCCGCAGTGAAATAGAGTTTCTATTTAAATCCTCAACGGATGCATTAGTACCGGTTGAGGTGAAAAGTGGAAAGCGTACCCGCGCAAAATCACTGAGCGTTTATGTCGACCGCTATTCGCCACAAAAAACCATTAAGTTAGTGGGGTCTACGGGATTTGTAGATAATCCAAAGGCCTTGGTTCTGCCACTGTACTTTGCATCAAAAGTAACGCAGTTGGCCTAGGCTGCGATGTTGGACGTCTTGTGCATCCATAGTCTTGTGCATCCATAGTCTTGTACATCCAGCAACGCTGTTGGCGGGTTTCTGGAAGCACTTCGTCCAGGGCCGCCCAGAACCCCATGGCGCCATCGCCAATCGCCAATCGCCAGCTTTGGTACGTTCAGCCCACGGGATTTGAGGTTCAATAACACCTCGCGCCAGCTCTGGGTCGACTCCCTCACACCGTCGTCAATGGCCAGGAAGTGCTTCTCGCCACGCTCATTCACACCGATAATCACCAGGGCGCACAGTTTGGTTTGTTCGGCCCTCAGCCCGCTGTAGACGCCATCTGCCCATAGGCATACCCAACGGTCCAGGCGCCTCTCGTTCAGTCTGCTTTAACCGGGACACGGCACTGGCCGACAGGCCCTTTGCTTCCGGCCCTACAAGAACCTCCAGCGCAGCGCCCATCTCCCCGCTGGAAACGCCCTTCAGATAGGACCTTTAGCTACACCCTTTAGCTACACCCTTTAGCTACACCCTTTAGCTACACTCTTTAGCTACACCCTTCCGATAGGATCAGGGCAAGGCCGCTTCCAAGGTCCTTATTTTGCAAATGTACGGAGGCACCAGTGCCGAGCGAAAGGTCTCCGGTTTACCTGTCTTGAATCTCACCCTGGGAATCTTAACCGCGACTGGCCCAGGCTGGTCTGTAGGTCGCGTTCTGGCTGATAGCCGTTGCGCACGACACCAGCGGTACCGGTTGCCGTTCGGCGCTGGGCATACTGGGCAAGGAGGTCCTGCAGTTCGGCCCAACGGCCTGCTGGATCAGTTGCTGTGCCCCTACTCTCAACATTTCGGTCAAAGGATCCCGGCTCTCATCTCGACCTAACTAGTTCAATAACGGTACTCTCGCGAGCGGTGGCGTATCTTTCTTTGGTCGCTTGATTGTTTGGCGATAAACAACCAGATACGCCGCCTTTTTCCAAAGGCTCAAACACCAGATTCAGTTCTGACTCTAATAATTTAGCCGCAACGTTTAGCGACACTCAAAACCCCGCCAAGAGCTTCATTAGCTTTAAACAAGCCGTTCAGTGTCTCGTTAAGGTACATCTGCCCCTTCTCGTTTAGACGAGGCGCACAAACGCAGGTCTTGGGGTTTTTATCGCTGGCCATGCGATAGGCCGCGCCGGGATCGAGGCTGCGTCTGTGCGCGTCTGTGCGCGACTGTGCGTGACTGTGCCCCGCTGCTGTTGTTTAAGGCCCGGGCGGCCAAGGCTAAGGCGTTAACCTGGGCCTCGTGCCTTGACGCAGGAAACGCCATCAGCTCGCTGATCGATGGGCGTTGGTCTGGTCGTTCGGCAGGATGTGAACTCTGCGTGCCTGAAACAGGCCTCTTAGGGTAGCAGCGCGCTGCTCTTTGTCCTTAACTGCCGTCGGCATAGGCCTGACCAACGGCAAGGGCGTTCGCTTAGTTTCAAACGCCTTAGAGCTGGCGTACTGAAAATAAGTGTTTCTCTGGCGTCGTGTTGCCGCCGAAGATTTCATCGATCAACGGATACCGGTCCAGGATGGCGAAAAGCCGCGCCATCGCGCCGTTCTGCGCTAACTGGAACCGATTTATATCGAGAACCCATCAGTGTCGGTTCTCGTCGATACCGCAGACGGCGAACACTGTAGGGTCGCCACGGTTCTTGAGCCACGCCACGCCACGCCATGCCACGCCATGGCAGGCCATGCCAGGCCGATGGCGAGTTTGTATTTGAAGTTTTCCGAGGCGCTGGCTTCGATCAAGATGGCGTCCATATCACCGAGCCAGCTACCTTCATCGTTAAGACCCGTCTGCTGCTCCAGCGTTGCAAATTGGATGGGATTCGCTCTCTTGAGCGCCAGCTCATCTTTTCTCCAGTGGCCTTGCCAGAG
>Ga0206130_10003712_pt1 | contig 19620 bp, 18 predicted proteins | sample Helgoland_Spring_9_FD_148637 | JGI IMG/M metagenome (GOLD analysis project Ga0206130, IMG submission 148637) | Pelagic subsurface seawater microbial communities from Kabeltonne, Helgoland, North Sea - Helgoland_Spring_Bloom_20160512_1 | ecosystem: Environmental > Aquatic > Marine > Epipelagic ... | reverse complement strand
TAAAAACAGATCCTCATACTGTAGAAAATATATCAGGCACATTATCTGATACAAATGCAAGTAGTGATAGTAGTTCTACAATTAATCAAAATATTAATGGTAATATTACATTACAAGATAGTGAAAAGAAAGATATAGTAGGTAAACTAATTATTAAAACAGATGCTATTACCAGTATTGATAGTATAAAAATAGAAACAGTTGAATATGATGATTCTACTAAATCTTATCTTATAACTGGTCAAATTAATGGAGAATTTGATGTATCTGGATCTATTAAATGCGACATTAAAGACATTGCAACTATAATCATGAATGTAAATGGAAGTGATGAACCAAGTCCTTCACCTGGTTCCGAGACGTTAATAGACAGTAGTAATGGTCAAAGTCCTGATTCTAGTACTGGTACTGGTACACTAATAGACAGTAGTAATGGTCAAAGTCCTAACTCTGGTAAGGATGTTGATAGTAAAACACCAGATATTGGTAATATAACAACTAACATCGCATTAGAAAAGCTAAAAGAAGCATTTCAATTACATATTGATGGTGCAAAATTAATAAAAGAAATAGAAGATGACGTTAAACATAGTATTGAAAATAAAACACTGGAAGCAGCAATAGAAGAAAAAGCAGATAAAATAAATGGATTTTTAGATAAATATATTCCTTTACATAAATCTCTTCAAATGTATTATGATAAAAAATCATCAAATAAAAATAATAATAGTATAACTGTTAAAACCTTAAATATAATTAAATATATAAATGATTTTATGCTACAAGTTTTACATTTAAGCCCGGGTATGGGTATATTTAATGTAGGTTATGATTATAATGTTAAAAAAAATGCAAATATAAAAATTAATTATACATTATTAAATTCAATAGCCATTGATTATAGTGTTATAAACAGAGAAGAATTTATAGAATTATTAGATAAATTACGTGACGATCTAAACCAAAGTGTTGATTCAAGCAAAGATACATTACTCGGTTATATTGAATCCGTTAAAACGGATTTTAATCAAAAATATAGTCAAGAAGAGTTTGAAAAAAAGAAGGAGGAAAATTTTGAAAAAGAGCAAATATTGGAAGCATTAAAACAATCAGAAAGTGATTTAATTACTAGTAAAGATGAAACACTTGAGGAATTATTGAAATATTTAAATAATTTATGCGGTGTTGCAATAACTTATGATAAATCACAATTAAGTCCTACTCCCGAAAATATTTTACAAGTCTATAAATCATATTATAAATATTTAAAAAAAATCAAGGAATTGTATAAAAATTATAAAGATAAAAATAATGAAAATATAAAATCAAGTGAATTATATAAAGAATTATTTGAAACTTTAAAATCTATTATTTTAATAATACACGAGGATGTTATTAATATTGATATAGATGAAATTACAGGAGGAAAAGGTATGTTTTCGTCATTATTTTCGTATGGAAAAATATATAATGAACAAAATATACCAAGTACTACCGAAAAACGTAATAGTCATTTGTCAACTAAAATTAAGTTTAAAAGACGGTTAAATAAAAATATATTGGAAAAATTAGGAACTAAACTAATGATATTAAATGATTTATCAAATGAAATATATAAAGATGTATTAATAAAACTTGCTAGTAAATTTAAACTTGAAAATATATTAAAAGTAAAAATAGAACCAGACGATGAAACATCTACAATTGATCATACATTGCGTAAAGAATTAAATAAAGATTATGATAGTAATAGTGATGATGAGGATGATGATGATGACAGAGGTAGTGGTAAATCTAAAAAAAAGCGCAGAAAAAAAGACGGCGACGATGGTGATGATGATAGTGATGATGATGATAGCGATGACGATGATAGTGATGATAGTGATGATGACGATACAGACGACGAAGAAGGATCAGGTAGTACGAAAAAATCATTTTCTTCAAAGCATACTTTATCACAAAAATCAACAGGATTAGGTGCAGGAGAAGATGGTGCATTTAAAATAAATACAGTAACAACTGTACAAAAAGAAGAAATAGATCAAGAAACAGGTGAAAAAACATATAAACAAGTAAATAAAAATGATATGTCTTTATTACTTAATTTAAACGGACCTGATGGAAATATAAGTATAGATACTCAAGAAATATTAGATAAAGGTTCGGCGGATAGTGTTTTAGCACAAACTGCATAAAAAATAAATATATGTATAAAGTATATGAGATTATTTCCATATGGTACTAAAATTTATCCTAAAGTAAATGATAATAGCGTTTCTTCTAATATTCGTGTAGGAAATGAAATTAGAAAAACAGAAGAATCCAAAAAAAATTTAACAGGATTTAATAATAAATTTGTCGGATATAAAGATGCATCACAAGTGACACGATTACGCGCATCTTCGCATGTTTCAAAACAGGCAGAAAACGCAGATCCTAATAAAAAATTGTCATTAAGTTATGTAAATGATGCATTAAGAAGAAATAGAAACGGTGGAGCTACTGTACCACCAAAAGTTAGATACAGAAAATGAGTAATACACAAATTATATTAAATAATATTTGTTTAATATAATTATGTATAAATTATCACCTATAAAAGAAGAAACTTTTTATGAATTACAATCCGAAAAATCCGAAAATAATATATTTATTTTGTTTATAAATTTTATATTACATATGCCAAATAGAGCATTAATTTTTTTGTCAGAATGTATTAAAATAGACGACGATGATGATGTTTGGCATTATTAACCAAACATACCACCTTTACTACTTGATCCACTTTTTCCATCTAACCATTTCATTAATTTTTGTAATCCAGCAGCATTGTCCATTAATATATTTGTCATATATACACTATTAGTACTTGAGGGATCTGTGGATTTACATAAATTTGCTATTATTTTGTAATTAATAATATCATAAACATCGCCTATAATATCTTCTAATTCTGATTTATTTTTAGATACGTCAATTGTTCCTTCTACTTGTTCTTTTATTTTAGTAATTTTATTTTTAAGATCGCTTATAGAACAATTTGCTGATTCAAGCCCTTCTCTAAATCTAACAGGATTACTTTGATAATCTAACATTCTATAAACAATATAAATAATAAAAACACTAAATACAATTAATATAGAACATGTCATAAATACATCATTTTTGGTTGATAAACTCATATATATTTATTAGAATTTATATTTTAGTGTATTAACATTAATTAAATAATAGTTTTATTCTAATCCTAAACATCGTATATTTGATGACTATATCTTGATTTTATGATATTAAATATTCAAAGATGTATACACAATTAAAGATTTAAAATGGGACAAAATAATATATATGAATATATATGATGGATATTGAATTATATTATGTAAGCAACAGAACATTGGATACTGGTCTAAACAGAAATATAATCAACATCAATCCACATATTTTACACTCGTATGAAGTAATAAAAAAAAGAAATAATTATTGGGGTATTTTTTTACGAGATAAAGATGAAATAATTGGGAATACAATGGTGACATACAAAAAAGAAGATAATATTGATTATTTGCTATTAGTTTCAGTTTACATAGATGACAAATATCGTGGTCGTAAGTTATGTAACGCACTTGTAGAACAAACAATAATAAAAAATGAAATGCGAAATAAAACAAACTTGATAAAAGTTGTTATAGGTGGAGGTATGCCAATATTAAAATGTCTTCTTAGTGTTTTTAAGGAATTTAATTATACTATAAAAAAATATAAGACAAAAAGTGAAAATATACAAATACTACAAAATATACGACCGGAAACCGCAATCAAAATAGAACAATCAAATTACGAAAATGATATTTGGCAAACATTGTTTTTTGAAAAAAATGATTAATAGGATTTTGTCCCATTTTAAATATTCAAAGATGTATATACATTAAAATAAAATTGATTTCTTTTTTATTTTTATATAATAGTAACTAACTCAACATGTCAAGAAATCAATTCCCTCATGACCAAGACAACCGTATTCAAAAATTGTATTATGATATAAATATTAATACAATTTTTAACAGAACAAAATTGCAAAATATTAAAAAAAAATTGGGGAAATACATAGATTATTTAAACAATAAATATTACACTGATATACAACCAAGATTATTAGAATTAGAAAAAATGCGTGATGAAGTATATATCCAATGGCAACGAGCAAAAAGAATATCACTAATACATAATCCTACTCCTGAAAATGTAAAAAAACGTGAATCATTAGTTCCAATATTTCGTAAAGCAGATGAAAACTATAGATATATGAAATGTAAAGAATGCTTTTATGATGAAGTTAATTGTGATATTAGGGATAAAATAACAGAAATCAAAAAACAACAACGTAATATTTACAAAAATTATAAAAAATGTTCTCATTGCGAAAACATGAATATAATTACAAATTGTGGTTGTAAATCAAAACATAAATTATGTTCTGATTGTAGTGATGATATAACAGAATGTCCTGTATGTGAAGAAGATTTGGGTTTACAATATTGCGCTATTTGCATGGAAAATAAAAAGAAAATAGTAGAAACGGGTTGTGAAAATAAACATCAAACATGTAAAGAATGTTTGGATAAAATAATAAGAAAGAACAATATGTGTCCGTTTTGTCGTGATTATTGTAGTAAAGAACCAGTAGATCCACATCCAGCTTCATACTATCTGATGGAATCTGGAGAAGATATAAGAGACATGTGGCAAGATAGGGATTACCTCACGGATAATGGAGAAGATATAAGAGACGTGTGGCAAGATAGGGCAGACGATAGGCGGGAGGGTAGAGACCGGTAGAGGGTGATGTAACCGGAATATTTGAATAAAACAAAAAATTGATATATAATTTATATTTTTTTTACGTATAATACAAAAAGCCACAAATATGTCCAATATATTTAGAAATCTTACAGTAGATGACGAAGAACACGATCATGTAAAAACTACAAAAAAGGCAAGGAAAAAAATAAAAGCCATTGACAATTTGAAAAAAAAAGGGAAATTAACAGATGAAGAACAAAGTAAAGTAGATAGTGAAGATTATTGGCAGCATATATTAAATCCATTTTATGAAAATGTTGAGAAAAAAAAGGAAAATATGGAGAAATGTAAAGAAAATATAGAAAAAAAGAGAAAAAAGAAGGAAAAGAAAATACGATATCAAGAAATGCTGAATAAAAAAAAAGAACAACGAGAATCTGAACAAAGACAAAGAGAATCTGAACAAAGACAAAGAGAATCTGAACAACGGCAAAGAGAATCTGAACAACGGCAAAGAGAATATAAACAACGACAAAGAGAATCTGATTTTGAACAAGAACGAAGAAATGAACCAAAAAAAACGAAAAACGAAAAACGAATACATATAGAATTTAATTTACTAATAGCAAAAGGTGAAACTATTAGAAAAGCAAAACATAGTTTACTACGTAAATATCATCCTGATAAAAATAAGGAAAAATCCGCAAATGAAATGACTCAAATTATAAATAATATGGTTTTAACTTAGTTATTAAGTAAAAATAGTTTAATATTTTCAATCGCAGGTTTTGTGAGTTTTTTTAGTTGATCTTTATTATTTTTATAAGTAAATTCTTCTAATATATTATTATTCTCTCTATAATGCTCCAATAAAGTATTAATTGATTTATGTTTTACCATAATTTCATGTGCTATATTAGCACTTATTTTTGGTATTTGAATTAACATAATCTCTCCAATGTTTTCAATATTGATATTTTCCGATTTAACTTTTTTAATAGTAGAAGAATATAGTTCATTATCTAGTTTCATATTAGAATTTGAAGATAGTGTAGAGAGATTATAATAAAAAGAAGTTTTATCTTTATTTATTTTATCTGCAAATTTTAGAATAATATTTGATGACTCAATTTTATTACTAGATTTTATAATACTAAAACCTTTATACAACATTAATGAACACATACATGAATATACCGTATTCATATTTATCCTAGGGTTTTCTATATACCCATATCCGGAGGTAATACCTTCTATTAAATAAATAATATTATGATTGTGTGTATCACTAGAATTCAAACGTAGAGATTGTTCTTTATAGCGTCCATCTTTTACACTTGACATTAAATCTGCTATACTTTTTCTCTCAATAATTAGCATTTCTTTATCATCATCATCTTTTATAATAATATCACCAATATCCAGTCTCTCTGTATGTAATGTAATATCTTTTGATAATTGTTCTTTTTCTACAATACTTTCACATATTGATATGATATCTTTCTCTCTATAATCAAAAACTATCTTCATAAATAATTAATAATTATTTTTTCATATAGTTTATGCTATTAAGTATTTAATTATTATAATAAGAAGGTTAATGATAAATAATCATATATACACTTATCTAAATGTATATAAATAGATAAGTGTATATATATTATAATGTACGAAAAAGATGACGATGTTATCAAGTCAGGCGATAAATTAATTTTTAATCCATATAATACAAATAATATTGAGATTACATTGAGCAACGTTCAATCTATTCTCAAAAAATATGGTGTTCCGTCTAGTGTTTTTAATATTGAATTATATAAACGATCATTTATTCATAGATCGTACGTTAAAAGACCACAAATTGAGAATGATTCCCAAAATATATTTATTGTTGAAAAGCCCCCAAAATGTATGACATTAAAGAGTAAATCAAATGAAAGATTAGAGTTTTTGGGCGATGGAATATTAGAATGTGTTACAAAGTATTATTTATATAAACGTTTCCCAAAAGAAAATGAGGGATTTATGACTGAAAAAAAAATAGCATTGGTTAAAAATGAAAGTATTGGTAGACTTGCATATGAAATGGGACTTCATAAATTTTTGGTAATATCAAAACATGCAGAAGAAAAAAATACACGAACCAATTTAAAAAAGTTGGGTTGTTTATTTGAAGCGTTCTTAGGGGCATTATTTTTAGATTTTAATAAAATAGACGTCAAGGATGAAGATGCTTGGTTTCAAAATGTATTTTTAACTGGTCCTGGATTTCAAATTGCGCAAGTATTTATTGAAAATATTTTTGAACAACATGTAAATTGGATTGAACTAATACAGAATGATGACAATTATAAAAATATACTTCAGGTTCGTATTCAAAAGGAATTTAAGGTAACTCCTCATTATTTAGAAATTCAAGAACAAGACGATGACGGATATCATATGGGTGTATTTATTTGTCTAGGGCAACATATTCATGAAGTTAGTCCAGCAGATGCATTACCTTTTACACAATTTGGCAGTTTTAGTGAAATAACAAATTATATGGAAAATCACAATAAAGTATTTGTATTTTTATCAAATAGTACACACAAAATTAAAAGAAAAGCAGAACAAACTGCTTGTGAAAAGGCATTACGATTTTTTACAGAAGAAGATAACTAATTTTATTTTATATTAATGGTATAAACATATAAAATAAAATATAAAAATAATATATTATGTCATCAATAATTGATAAATTAAAAGTAAAACCTGAACCAAAAAAAGAGAAAGGTATAGATATTATAATCGCAAATAAAAATAAAACAGATAAAGAAATAACAATGAGTGTAATGGAAAGAATGAAATTTAATATGGGGAAAAAAAGCTCAGTTGCTGTAAAATCCAATATTGATAAAGTAGACGATACTCGGTTGCAAATTGTAAACAAAACTCATGATAAGACGTTTGATGCTAGTAAATTTTTAAGTAAAATTAAAAAGTCTAGAATTATACAAAATGTTACGGCAGAAGAAAAACAAAGAGCAGTAGATGACACTAAAATACAAAAAGCAAAAACAAAAAAGAAAGAAATAGAAATATTTGATCCAAAAACAAAATTAAAAACTGTAAAAGAAAGTACATTTGAAGATATAACTGAGGCATCTATTACAAAACCAAAACGTACATATACAAAACGTAAAACAAAGAAAACAGATGTAACAAAACCTGCAGAATTAGAAATAAAAACAGCATTATTGGGTGAAAATATTAAAAAACGATTACCAAAAAAAGAAGATATGGTAATTATTAAACAAAGCGCATATTACATGAATAATCGTGAAATATTCATTAACTATATGGATAAGATATTTAAACCATATAGAGATGAAATCTTAAGAAAGGATAATAAACCCACATGTGATGACGGAGATTCTGATTTCTCTTTATTTACCCATCAGAAAGTGGTAAGAGAATATTTAAATTTATATTCTCCTTATAGAGGTTTATTATTATATCATGGGTTGGGTTCGGGTAAAACATGTTCATCTATTGCGATTGCTGAGGGATTTATTCATTTGTCGTCTATTGCATTTACGGAAGGAATCACAACACCAAAAAAGGTAATTGTAATGACACCTGCATCATTAAGATCAAATTATCAACAACAATTACGTCAGTGTGGAAATGAATTATATAGAAAAAATCAATATTGGGAATTCATTAATATTCGTGAAAAACCAGATATGGTAGATCAGTTATCAACTGCATTGCAATTACCAGTATCATATATAACTGAAAATGGTGGAGCATGGTTAGTAGATGTTGAAAAACCTAGTAACTATGATGAATTAACTAGCGATAATAGAAAATTATTAGATGCGCAAATAGAACAAATGATTCAAAATAAATATAGTTTTATTAATTATAATGGATTACGACTATCTAATTTAAGTAAACTTACAGAAAATGGCCATATAAATCCATTTGATAATAAGGTAATAATTATAGATGAGGCGCATAATTTTGTAAGTAGAATCGTAAATAAAATAGAAAAAGAAAAGCCAGGAGAAAATAAGTTTTTATCTACGAGTTTGTATCATTATTTAATGAGTGCAGAAAATGCAAGAATAATTTTATTAACGGGTACACCTATGATCAATTATCCAAATGAAATGGGTATATTATTTAATATATTACGTGGGTATATTCGTGTCTGGCAAATACCTTATGAAAATATGGATCATAAAAAAACAGCTAATACCGATTATATGAGAAAATTATTCAAATCAATTAAATCAATAGATTATATTGAAGCGAATAGTAATATATTATATATTACCAAAAATCCCTTTTCATTTGTTAATAAATTTCATAATGAATCATATAAGGGTGTTAGATATGATAATAAAAATGAAGACAATGAAACAGATGATACATTTTTGGAAAAAATAGTAAAATTATTAAATGATAATAAAATTAAAATTAATTCTGAAAATATAAAATTAGAATTAACAAAAGCATTACCAGATAGATTAGAAGAATTTCAAGAATTATTTATAGATAGTAGTGAAGGTAAAATTAAAAGCGAAGATGTATTTAAAAGAAGAATATTAGGATTAACCTCATATTTTAGAAGTGCAGAAGAGCAACTTATGCCGCAATTAATATCATATGAAGATAAAGATTATTTTGAAGTTATAATTGATATGAGTGATTATCAGTTTGAAAAATATCAAGAAGTACGTTTATCAGAACGTGATATAGAAAAGAAAAATAAAAAAAAATCAAGAAAAAAGAAAAAAGATAATTTATATGAAGATACAACATCAACCTATAGAATTTTTTCAAGAGCATTTTGTAATTTTGTATTTCCTACTTCTCCTGGACGTCCCATGCCTGGAGACGATGGATTGAAAGAATTAGAAGATGAAGATATTATAGATGGGTTAACAATTGATCAACGAAGAGATAATATTGACGGTCGTGTATTATTAGATGATGATGATGATTCGTCTATCGTTGAAGAAAAAGAATATAAAACATATATTCATAGAATACAAGAAGCATTAAATACATTAGATGAAAATAAAGAAAGATATTTAAGATCTTCCTCATATACTGAATTAAATGAAGGTAGGAACGAAGAAGATGAATTCATTGAACAGTCAGAGGAGAGTGAAAAAGAAAGTCCGTTAGTTGATTTTGATATGAAAGAAAAATCTAAAGTTGAAAGTGATGAAGAATCTAACGAAGACGAAGAATCTAAACCTGAATCTAACGTTGATGTTGAAGGAGATGAAGAAGTAGACGCTGAAACTAAACCTGAATCTAACCCTGAATCTAAACCTGAATCTAAAGTTGAGGTTGAAGCAGATGAAGAAGGAGAAGAAGAAGTAGACGCTGAATCTAAACCTGAATCTAAACCTGAATCTGATGTTGAATCTGATGTTGAAGAAGAAGTAGACGCTGAATCTAAACCTGAATCTGATGTTGAATCTGATGTTGAAGAAGAAGTAGACGCTGAATCTAAACCTGAATCTAACGTTGATGTTGAAGGAGAAGAAGAAGCTGAATCTAAAGTTAATACTCAATCTGGAGGTGATCCAGATGGATTAGAAAAGTTTAGTCCAAAATTTTTACATATCTTAGAAAACATATTAGATCCAGAGATGAGAGGATGTCATTTACTTTATAGCCAATTTAGAACACTTGAGGGTATTGGTATTTTTTCATTAGTATTAGAAGCAAATGGGTTTACAATGTTTAAATTAAAAAAGAATAGTTCGCAACAGTGGGTATTAAATATGCCATTGGATAAGATAGAAAGTGGTAAAGTATTTGGGTTATATACTGGTACTGAAACTGTAGAAGAAAAAGAATTAATGAGAAGTATTTACAATGGAGATACTAAAAATATTCCAGTATCTATATTAGAGGATTTACGTAAAATATCCCCAAATAATAACTACGGAGAATGGATTAAAGTATTTATGATTACATCGTCTGGTGCAGAAGGTATTAATTTAAAAAATACAAGATTTGTACATATAATGGAACCATACTGGCATCCTGTACGCAAAGAACAAGTTATTGGGCGTGCCCGTCGTATATGTAGTCATCAAGAATTACCAGAAGCAGATAGAAATGTAAAAGTATTTTTATATTTGATGCAATTTACAAAACATCAAATAGATGATTTGATGTCAACTGAAATAAAAAATAATGATATAAGTAAATACGATATTAAAAATAAAACACCGCAAACAAGTGATGAAACATTACATGAAATTTCCAATAGAAAAGAAAATATTAGTAAACAATTATTGCGTTCAGTAAAAGAGGCAGCAATAGATTGTGCTGTTCATTATACAAAAGATTCTGACGAAACACTAGAATGTTATTCTTTTGGCAATCAAGTAGATCCTAATATATATTCTTTTAGACCAAATATAAAGCAAGAAGATAGAGATGTAAAAATAGCAGATCAAAATAAACAAACAGTTAAGTGGGAAGCAGTAGAATGGATAGGAAATGGTAAATCATATGCGTTACGATTAGATAGTAACGGCGAACCTACGAATCAGTTATATGATTACGATACATATTTGCAAGCAAAAGAAAATCCAAAGGTAACCGCTAGATTAACTGCAAAAATAGTAGAAAAGAAGGGTAAAAAATTTTTAGATACAAATATTTAATGGTTAAAATATCAGTATTGTCTCAAAATATCTTTCTGTCTAGACGTAATCCCTAAAAATAAAATTGAATAAAATTGAAATAATAATCTTTTTTATATTAATTATAACTATAACAACAATAATGATGACAGATTCTACTAAAATGATACGTTTTAATAAAATGAATGGTTGTATTCAAGAACAATATAAATTATGCAAATCGTTGTATCTTATAAAAAAAGAAACAGACAAAAGAAATAGGGTAAAAAGAGAACAAGGCGATGATTGGAAAAACTTAACTTATATGTGTATATTCGCCAAGCCTTGTCATATATCAAAACTATTTGGACCATTTATGAAATTACCACTTTACACGACAATTACCAGTTTGAGAGGGCATAATAAAAATGGAAAGTGTATGTGTGTCGCTTTTCACGAGAACAAATTGTATACTGGGAGTAGTTACGATCATAATATTCATATTTGGAATACAGAAACTAACAATGAAATAGCATGTTTGATAGGACACCATGGTTGGGTGGATTGTATCACTCTTCACCAGAACAAATTGTATTCTGGAGGTTTTGACAGAACTATCAGAGTTTGGAATACAGAAACTCATGAAGAAATCGCCATTTTGAGAGGGCATACCGATTGGGTACGGTGTATCGCTTATTTTAATAAAAAATTGTATACTGGGAGTTGTGATAAAACGATTCGCATTTGGAATACAGAAACTTACGAACAAATAGCTATTTTGAGAGGGCATGAGAGGATATGTTGTCTCGCGGTTCTCGGAAAAAAATTGTATTATGGGAGTAATGTTGGTACTATTCATGTTTGGAATACAGAAACTTATGAAGAAATAGCCATTTTGTCTGGACATACTGATTGGGTATGTTGTCTAACTCTTCACAAAAATAAATTGTATTCGGGGACTTATGATGGTACTATTCATGTTTGGAATACAGAAACATACGAAAAAATAACTACTTTGGAAAAAGATAGTTTATCTTCGTGTGTGAAGAGTATAGTAATTCATAACAATAATTTGTATTCTGGAACTTATCAACATATTCATGTTTGGAACATAGAAACTTATAAAAAAATAGCCATTATGAGAGGGCATAAAAATCAAATTCACAACCTCACTATTCATAAAAACAAATTACATTCATCTGAGTTAAATGGTACTATCCGCGTGTGGAAGATTTAAATTATAAAATTAACCAGATTGTCTCAAAATATCTTTCTGTCTAGACGTAATCCCTAAAAATATTATTTAAAAAAAATTGAAATAATAACTTTTTTTATATTAATTATAACAATAACCAAAATAATGACAGATTCTACTTCAAATACAACTACCTACAACAAAGAGCTTACACAATATAAGATGTTTGCACTCTTAGATAAAGATATTGCATTTAAAGACTTAGACAATGAATGGAAAAAATCACAAGAAGCTCACAACCAGCTTACACAAAAACGCGCCGATTTGGAAAAAGAACTCCACAACACGCGACATCAATTAGGAGACAAAACAATTAACGAATGGAACAAAAATAAATTCATACGCACTGACAGTGATATTAAAGATGGTGTTAATTTATGGTATAAAAATAAAAAAGAAGCTATCATTAAATATGGCCATATAAGTGATTGGAATACAACACAAGTAAAGGATATGTCTCAATTATTCTACAGAAAATATAGGTTCAACGACGATATAAGTAAATGGGACGTAAGTAATGTAAAAGATATGAGCCAAATGTTTCACGCATATAAATGGGACCCATCTATATTCAATCAAGATATTAGTGGATGGGATGTAAGTAATGTTGAAGACATGCAATTAATGTTTTATAACGCAGTAGAATTTAACTGCGATTTAAGTCGGTGGGATGTAAAAAATGTAGCATCTATGCGGTTTATGTTTGCTGGTGCAAAAAAATTTGACGGAAATATTAGTAATTGGGTTTTAAAAAATATAGAAGAAGCAAGTCGTATCAAAGGCATATATGAAGATTGTAATATATCATCCGAAAACAAAATACAAATTACATATCATAGCTATTCTTGGGATGAAGAAGAAGATGAATATAATAATGAATATAATGATGAATATAATGATGAATATAATGATTATAATGAATATGATTATGCTGATAGTACTACATTAAATTACCATGACGAACCTACATGTAACGAAACTAAATATGAAAATGAAAATAACTATTATAATTTATTGAAAGAAGAAGATGAAAAAATTGAGCCCAACTGGGTTGTCTCATATGCTCTTGAGTTGTTGGTCGCGGGCGAAAAAACACGCACAATGGAAATAAAAGAACATAACAATATACACGATGATTATGCTGATGGATATGATACAGAAGAGGAATGGTTAGAATGGGAAAGGAGAATGCATTGGTAATAGATATTATTGAATGTAAACTAAATTATTTGTATATCGTTTTTTATTATAGATATACCGAAACCATGAATACTCAAAATGTAAAAATTGAAATAATAACTTTTTATATTAATTATAACAAGATCACAATAACACAAAAAAATGGCTAAAATTGAGATACACCCGATGAAGAAGATTGTTGAAGAACGATACCAACTTTGTATATGGATGAATCTTATTGCTAATGACAAAGCTATTAAAAACATAGAAAAAGAGAAACGAGGTGAGAAAACCCATGTAAATTTAGATATATTTACTGACCCTGTCCATATAAAAAAAATGTTTGGAGAGTATTTTAAAACACCGAAATACACAGACCTGGCGTATTTGAGAGGGCATACTGAGATTGTGCTTTGTATCATTTCTCACGATAACAACTTGTATTCTGGGAGTTGGGATAAAACTATTAAGATTTGGGACATGAAAACTTACAAGAAAAAAGGGTCATTGATAGGACATACTGATAATGTGAAATGTCTCTGCGTACAGGCGGACGACAACAAATTGTATTCTGGAAGTATTGATAGAACTATTCGCGTTTGGGACACAAAAACTCACGCACATATCGCGACTTTGGTACGACATACTTGTCGCGTGACTTGTCTCGCTGTTCTTAAAAACAAATTATTTTCTGGAAGTTATGATGAAAGTATCTGTGTTTGGAACACAACAACTTACGAACAAATCGCCGTTTTGAGAGGACATACTAGTATGGTTAATTGTCTCATTATTCACGAGAACAAATTGTATTCTGGGAGTAAAAATATTCACGTTTGGGACACAGAAACTTACGAAGATATCGCAACTCTCTTTCCTCCTTCTCACGTAGATAAGTATCCTATCACTCTTATTGTGAATTGTTTTGCTATTCACGATGGCAAATTGTATTCCGGACATAACGGTGGAATTATACGCATTTGGAACTTAAAAACTTACACACAAATACATCTGTTTACTTTGCATAGTTATAGTAGTGCTATGTGTTTCGCTTTTCACGAGAACAGATTGTATTCGGGGCATCACGATGGAAATATCCATATTTGGGACACAAAAACTCTCAACCACATCGCAAAAGTGTCAGGACATACTACTCTTGTGTCGTGTATCGTTATTCACGAGAACAAATTGGTTTCTGGTGGGTTCCATAAAAATATAAATGTTTTGAAGATTTGATACTTGTAAGAAAAATATAGCAAAAAATAAATAAAATAAAAATGTATTTGTATATCGTTTTTTATTAGAAATACACCGAAACCATGAATACTCAAAATATAAAAATTGAAATAATAAATTTTTATATTAATCAATAAAACAATAATGCACTGTTCTACACTAATGAAGAAATATGCTGAAGAACGATTTCAATTTTGTGTATGGATGGCTCGTATTGCTAAGAAAAGAGATATTGAAAACAAAGAAAAAATGGAACGAGGCGATAAACCCCGACAAGAATTGGATATATTTAAGAAACCTGACCATCTTAAATGCATGTTTGGAGAGTTTATTAAAACTCCACTATATACAGAACTAGCGACTTTGCAAGGGTATAATTACGGGGCATATTGTCTCTTTGCTTTTGGAAACAAATTGTATTCCGGGAATAGGGATAGAACTATCCGCATTTGGAACATAGAAACATACGAATATATAGCGACTTTGAGAGGGCATACTAATAGCGTGACTTGTATCACTATTAGTGAGAACAAATTGTATTCTGGGGATGGGAATAATACTATCCGTATTTGGAACACAGACACTCACAAACATATAGCGACATTGATAGGACATACTGGATGCGTGACTTGTCTTATTCTTTACGATAACAAATTGTATTCTGGGAGTAATGATAAAACTATCTGCGTTTGGAACACAGACACTTACGAATGTATAACTACGATGAGAGGGCATACTAGTTGGGTGTCTTGTCTCACTATTCACGAGAAAAAAATGTATTCTGGGGGCTATGATAATACTATCCGCGTTTGGAACGCAGAAACTTATGAATGTATAGCGACGTTGCTAGGGCATACTAATAGTGTGAGTTGTTTCACTATTTGCAAGAACTACTTGGTTTCTGGGAGTTTTGATAAAACTATCCGCATTTGGAACACAGAAACTCACAAACATATCGCGACATTGATAGGGCATATGTGGGGGGTGAGTTGTCTCAATATATCGGAGAACAGATTGTTTTCTGGGAGCAATGATGATATTATCCGTATATGGAATATAGAAACCTGGAAAGAAATATCGTATTTGAGGCTGTGGCATACTGGAAGTGTGAATTGTATCACTGGAACTGTGAGTTGTCTCACTGGAAGTGTGTGTTGTCTCACGAATGGCGGGCACAAATTGGTGTCTGGGAGTTACGATAATACTATACGTGTTTGGAAGATTTGATACTTTTTAAGAAACATATAACAAAACGATTCTAATATAAAACCAAATAATAAATAAAATTGAAATTATATATTTATTTTATTAATAATAATAGTAAAATAAATATGGAGGACACTTGTTTAATTTGCGCAGAAGATTTCAATGAAAAAAAACGAAAACCTGTATGTTGCCAATATTGTTCATTTAGTGCATGTATGGTATGTACACAACATTACATTTTAGATCAAGAATTAACAGTTTGTATGAATACCATGAAAAATAATGATGGTACTCATATATGTCAGAAAGAGTGGACGCGAAAATTTGTAGTTGATAATTTTCCAAAATCTTGGGTAAATAAACAATGGAAAGATATGAATGCAAAAGTAGGTGTAGATAAAGAAAAAGCATTATTTCCTGCAACAATGGGTATAGTGAAACAACGTATTAATCAAGAAAAATTAAAAGAAGAAATAAAAAATATTTTAAGAAATACAACCCAAATATACCAATATCTATCTAGTGAAAATATATCAAATGAAGATAAAATAAATTATAGAAAAGAGGTATTAATCTTACATAGGAGAGTACATAATTTAAGAATACAGTTAGGAAATGGCGGAGATGTAGTAGTAGAAAAATCTACTACGATTGGTCGTAAATGTCCAGATTCAGATTGTCGTGGATATTTAAGTAGTCAATGGAAATGTGAGTTATGTGAAAAATGGACATGCCGTGAGTGTCACATTATTAAAGGAGATAATCGTGATACCGAACATACATGTGACCCAGATGTAAAAGCAACCGCACAATTTTTAGCGAAAGATACAAAATCATGTCCAAAATGCTCTACTCCTATTCATAAAATAGAAGGATGTGATCAAATGTGGTGCACACAGTGTCATACTGGTTTTAGTTGGCGTCGTGGCACTATTGAAAATCGTATTCATAATCCTCATTATTATGAATGGATGCGGCAAAATAATGGTGGAACTGCTCCAAGAAATCCAGGAGATTTTGAATGTGGTCGTAATGTTACTGATCGTGCATTTCATCGCGAATTCTTTCATTATTTAGAACAAATACCATTTAGTGATTTTATAGACGCCGAAAAAAGTAACCATATTAAAAATCGGTTTACACTGATTTTACAAAATACGACACATTTACAGTATGTTACTAGATATGAATTTGGAGTAAATAATAATGATGTAAATTTAGAATCTAGAATTAAATATATTAGAAATATTTACGATGATAAAAAATTTGCGTCTATGATTCATAGAAATAATAAAGCAATTTTGAAAAAGAGGGATATACATGATGTTGTTCAATTACAATATCAAGGTATTACGGATATTATGTTTAGAATATATGATAAATTCAAAGCATGGGATGCATGCCATAAAGAGAAAAACGTTAATTATAGATATGTAAAAGATATTTTTCAAATAGGTAGAGAATTATTAGAACTTACTGATTATTCTAATGCATTATTGAAAGATCATTCATCTACATATGGTTGTAAATTATATTATATAGATATAAATGGGCATTTTAGATAAATTATAAAAATAATAAAAAATTAATTAGACTTTTTTTTTCTACCTCTTTTTTTAGGAGTTTCTTCAATAATTATTTCTTTTTTTTCATCTTCTTCTATTATTGTTTCAAGGATTACTGTTTCTGGTTCAACTATCGCTTCAACTATAGATTCAACAACATCTTTAACTACTGGTTCAGATTCAGATTCAACCACATCTTCAACTACTGGCTCAGATTCAGATATAATTTCAAGTACTATACTTTCATTTTCAACGACACTTTTAACTAATGGTTCAGATTCAGATTCAACCACATCTTCAACTACTGGTTCAGATTCAGATTCAACCACATCTTCAACTACTGGTTCAGATTCAGATTCAACCACCTCTTCAACTACTGGTTCAGATTCAGATATAAGTTCAAGTACTATACTTTCATTTTCAACGACACTTTTAACTAATGGTTCTGGTTCTGGTTCAACGACACTTTTAACTAATGGTTCTGGTTCTGGTTCAACGACACTTTTAACTAATGGTTCTGGTTCTGATTCAACGACACTTTCAACTATTGGTTCTGGTTCTGATTCAACGACACTTTCAACTATTGGTTCAATCTCAGTGATAACGCTGGATTGATTATTAGGTTTATATTTATTAAATGAAAATTGTAAGTTATTATTTAATATACCTTTTTTACTAAATTTATTATTTGAAAATGACATAGACAATTTCATTATACAATATACATATATTTTTTTTTTAATAATTATTATATATTATGGGTCTATAGAAAGGTCTAAGCGTTCTTAGTCTTTCTTTTTTTACTTTATATATTTGTTCTGGTGTAATTTTTTTTTCAAAACAAAAACATATATATCGTGTAAACATGTAAGTTATATATTATAGTATATAATTTTAAATACATATTTTTTAAGTGTTAAAATAGTAGGAATTTTATATTTAGTCACTATAAATGAACGAATCAGATTCATTAGTTGCGACCGAAATGCTTATTCCCCCAACACCACCTATAAATAAATTAGATTTATTATTAGTATTTACTGAACTATTAAATGTAAAAGAAAATTTAGATGAATTAATTACATTAAATATAAATAAAAATGGAATAGATTTTATAAAAATGTTATTAGATAAATCACCTGCAACATTTAATTCATTATCTACAAAAATTAATGAAATAATTAAAGATGGCGAATTAAATACAGATGACGTACCAATACTTATAAATATAATAAAAGATGTAATGAATTTAGATATTAAGAAATTACAAAAAGAAATGCTCACATTAGATAATGTATTAAATTTTATTAAAACATTGCTAGAAATATTAATTGTAAAAGATAAAATCAAAGTAAATAATAAAGAAAAAGTATTTCAATTAATTGATGTATCATTTTCATTATTAACAACATCCATCAATCTTAATGAAAATTTATTTGATTGTTTGAAAAAGTATTTCAAATGTTAAATGATTTTACATGTAGTGTTTTACACCTTTGCACATTTAAAATGCCGATTTTAAGGTAGGTAATTTTTAGTTTCTGGGGGGGGGGTTCAATACACATGCTTTAGTTTTATCCCACCCTTTTTATTCGGTACAAAGAACGCGTCTCTCAACGTCATACCAAACGGTACGTGGCGGCGGGGTTCTACCAGATGTTGCATCCCCTCCCTGGACTTTGCCCAAATGCTGTTTATATAACCCGCAAATACTTTCTTTATCCAAGCGAGTACATTG
>Ga0206130_10003710_pt1 | contig 19628 bp, 24 predicted proteins | sample Helgoland_Spring_9_FD_148637 | JGI IMG/M metagenome (GOLD analysis project Ga0206130, IMG submission 148637) | Pelagic subsurface seawater microbial communities from Kabeltonne, Helgoland, North Sea - Helgoland_Spring_Bloom_20160512_1 | ecosystem: Environmental > Aquatic > Marine > Epipelagic ... | reverse complement strand
AAGTCGTTGTCCCTTTCCCAATTGTCTGCATCCTTTACATAAAGCGTCTTCCTAGAGGCATCTGTGCAATGAATGGGTCTTTCTAATATATCCAAGTCGTTTAGACCATTCACCATCATATTGGTAAGTGTTTTTGTAAGCCCATTCTCTATCGTGCTATCGTAGGTTTCACTTGTAATGGGAAGGGATTGGATAAAGTCCGTTAGATTCATCGCATTCTTACAATGATCGTTCAAAAACATCTGTATATTGAAATTATTCGTGTTGTGACTATTTGTATTTGTATTGTGTGAATGATTCGTACCCATTTGTGGCATTATTTCCATTAATTTCTCCATTACATCTTGGCTCTTCAAAAGCATTTTCACTAACATTTCCTTATCTATGTCTGTAGTAGGATTATTAATAGCAAATTTTTTATCATCCGCTTGATTAATGGAACACTTCTTTCGATGTTTCCATAAACCTGAATTTGTTTGAAACCTTTTACTACATACATCACAATCATATATGGAGGCATCTTTTTCATTTCCATTATTTCCAGTTATTTCCATTTTGTGTTTTCGTGTCAACAAATGTATATTCCAATTACTTTCTTTCCTACATTTAAAGTTACATTTTTTACATTCAAAACGATTGGCATTTTTTGGCACGATTTTTGTTTCCAAAATTTCCATTAATTCTCTATATTGGAAATAGAAAAAAATGCCTAAATACTTTCGCAAATATATATTTTTAAAGTATCGTAACAAACTAAAATATTCTGAAATGGAAAACAGAGCATTATGCTCTCATTCACTTTTTTCGCCTTTTTTTCAATCGATAATCCAAAAATCAAAAAACAACACAAGAAAACCTTGTGTAATTTTCAAAAGTCAAAAATGAAATGTGAAAACACGAAAAAAGTAAATTTGCTACATATATCTAAGTATTTCCTATTTTTATGTCGTAGAATACTCCCCTTCATATGTAGGCATTTATCAGTTATATTCAAGTAATGTAAGTTAGATGTACGCCTGTTTTACTTCATTGTCCAAATATACCTTTTTACTAATGGACTTTATTATTCTACCTGTTTCTTTTTCGTCATTTTCTATTTGTGTCATGGAGTTAAATACCAGATTGGTCATTTTCGATTGCAAGTTTTCATCTGTTTTCCAACCCTCGTTCACCTCCTTCCATTTATTTATCATTGTTCGCTGTTTCAAAGATAGCTCTTTTATCCCCTTGAGTATATGTAGCAAGTCGTTGTCCCTTTCCCAATTGTCTGCATCCTTTACATAAAGCGTCTTCCTAGAGGCATCTGTGCAATGAATGGGTCTTTCTAATATATCCAAGTCGTTTAGACCATTCACCATCATATTGGCAAGTGTCTTTGTAAGGCCATTCTCTATCGTGCTATCGTAGGTTTCACTTGTAATGGGGAGGGATTGGATAAAGTCCGTTAGATTCATCGCATTCTTACAATGATCATTCAAAAACATCTGTATATTGAAATTATTCGTGTTGTGACTATTTGTACTGTTATGTGAATTATTTCCCAGGTTTGGCACGACTTTATCAAATATATCTGACATAAACTCTTGATTTTGAGTCAACATATGCTTAAATAATTCTGTCATTTTTTCCATATCTGTGGTAGAGCTAGAATTAGTATTTGTTATATCCTTCTCTTGAACAATGGGGCACTTTTTTTTATGATTAAATAAACTTTGTCGATGTTTGTAGGTATTTCCACACTCACACGAATATTCGCCGAGTTTTGCCGAGTTTTCGTCAGTATTTGTAAGTATATTGTAAGTATATATGTGTTTGCGTGTTAACAAATGCTTATTCAAATCACTCTTATATGAGCAGGTATAGTGACAAATATTACAGTTATATTTTTTGCCGAGTTTTGCCGAGTTTTCGTCAGTCATTGTAAGTATATATCATACTTACATAAAACTCCTAAATACTTTGCGCAATATATTTAAAATTTGTTTGGAATTTTTGTCGTAACAAACTAAAATATTCTGAAATGGAAAACAGAGCATTATGCTCTCAATCACTTTTTTCGCCATTTTTCAATACTTAAAAGCAAAAATCAAAAAACAACACAAGAAAACCTTGTGTAATTTTCAAAAGTCAAAAATGAAATGTGAAAACACGAAAAAAGTAAATTTACTACATACATCTAAGTATTTTCCTATTTTGTGCCATAGAATAATTCCCCTCATATGTAGGTATTTATTCATTATGAGTCCACAAATTATGACCCGAGATCATATTTAGTATGAGGATTTAAAAATATCGCTACAATATAAATATGATCTCGGGTCATAATTTATTGCTGATTCCATTATTGTCCTATTGCGTATCTACATTGGGACATCCGAATCAATATTGTAGAGGATACTGTAGTTCCAGTTATTATTGTGCACCTAGTTCATGTAGCCGATCTAGTGGGAGCTTTAGATGTAAATGTTCTCAATGCCCCTCTGGAAAAATATCTAGTTCTGGGGCATGGGACATATCACAATGTACATCATGCTCGAATGGCAAATACTTTTCTAATGATAATTGCTTTAGTTGTTCTGCTGGTAAATACCAACCATATTCTGGTAAAACTAGTTGCTATTCGTGTGGTTGTGGGACTTATTCAGGTACTGGATCTGCAAGTTGCTCTAATTGTGTGGCAGGGAAATACACAGGGGATACGGCTAGTAATTGTTTATCTTGCAAAGGTGGAACATATAGTGATTCTCCTGGTAGTTGCTCCTGCAAAATATGTTCAGCAGGAAAGTACTCAACCAGTGGAGCAGTCGAATGTACAAATTGTCTGCCTGGATTTTACCAGAGTTTATCAGGACAGTCTAGTTGTACGGGATGTGCAATAGGAAAATATTCTATGGTTGGTTATGATAATTGTACGCCCTGTGCCGAAGGATCTTATCAAAATGAATTTTCTTCTAGCAAATGCATTTTATGTCCTCCTGGTAAATATGCCTCTGGAACAGGTAATACTTTATGTACATCTTGTCCGATAGGAACAATTTCACTACAATATGGACAAGGTGGGTGCGGAAAATGCTCTGCAGGAAAATTTGCTAGCACTGCATCATCTAGTTGTACGGATTGTCCAGTAGGTAGTTATTCTGCCGAAGGAGCGAACAAATGCACATTATGTATAGCTGGACAATATCAAAGTAAAACTTCCCAAACAATGTGTTTGGTCTGTTCTGTTGGTTATTTCTCATCTACTAGAGGGGCCAATAAATGTATGGCTTGTTCTGCTGGAAAATTTCAATCATCCACAGGGCAATCGGTATGTATGAATTGTCCAGTCGGGACATACTCTAACAGCAGTAGCTATAAATGTTATGATTGTGGGGTAGGAAAATATAATTCTGTTGTGGGGTCGGCTTTATGTACAAATTGTCCTTCGGGCAAGTATAGTAGTAACACCGGAGAAACCGATTGCATTGAATGTGATTTTGGTAAATATACGAATAATGTGGGAAACTCAATATGTAATAATTGTCCCGCTGGTACATATACCAATGATAAAGGTAGCTCAGAATGCATCATATGTGCCGCCGGTAAATACTCCTATGCTGGTTCGATTCAATGTAAAAACTGTTCTGCTGGTAAATATCAAAGTATTGTAGGGGCGTCAATGTGTATAGATTGTCCTGTTGGTTATTTCTCTGGAATAAATATTGGCCAAACTGCGTGTACTGTTTGTCCGGCAGGAAGATACCAACCTAATATTGGATCAGATGGATGCATTAAATGTGAACCCGGATATTACTCAACTATTGGTGTAACTGTTTGTACAAGATGTCCTAGTGGAACATTTTCCGAAGAAGGCTGGGCGAAATGTTTTTCTCATCCGACCGGACAACCTACAAGCCAACCCACAAATATACCTACAAGCCAACCTACAAACACACCTACAAACACACCTACTACAATACCCACTACACCCCCGAGCGCCACACCAACTAGTTATCCAACAAATACACCTACAACCCAACCGTCTGTTGTACCGAGTGGCCAACCTACAGGAACACCCACAATCGTTCCAACATGTATTCCTACTGCGAATCCAACAAAAACAACCATACCTAGATCACCAACTCTACTTTCGTTGAGCTCAGTAAGTGTAAACAATAGTCCAACAACAATCATATTTATTTCCACACTATGTCTAGTTTGTTGTTTAATATGCTCATTTTGTTATGCTGTTTATTACAAGCGAAAAAATATTAAAAATGGACTAGATAATGCTGGTAAAAGCCCATATGAAATATGGATGCAACAATATCAAGAAAAAACATCAGTACATAATGGTTCGAATCCTATGCACAAAACTGTCAATATAGCTCCACCACCACCACCAACTAAGAACCCATTACCACCAATCCCCCCTAGAAATCGACAATCACTATATCCAGAGAAATTTTCTACATCGCGAACTAAACAGAATTCTCTGAATACACCAAGAGTATCTCGTTTTTCACATAGAGATGATGATAGAAGACAATCCAATGGCCGAGAGTCTTGTAATATAGCTGATGTATATCCACAATGCGAAACAAATTCGACTATTCAATCTAGTACCAATCCTATACATAACTAACAAATTTACTTTTACATTTATGAATATATGCATAAATGTAAAATTTATAGAGATGTTTGAAAGAATCTATAACAATATTGCGGAATCTCTTCTGCCGAGAAACAATATTTAAGCGCAAGAAAATGAAAATATCTGGTACTTTTTGTTGCTATACCAGCGGTTTTACCAATAGTAGCTCTATCGAATGAAATATCTGCGTCCGGACCGTAGTTTGTCACAGGACTTTCCGTTTTCTTATATTCTATCCATTGTTCGCGTAAATCATTTAACCGATTACATTTCGCCTCCTTTACTTCAGGGGTGTCAGTATCAAGCGGCATATAATAGTAATACATCGGCCTAAACTCTTTTCTATTGTTCATACCACTTAACACACTGTACAATCTAGGTGTAGAATCAGGAGTCAATTGACAATTTTTTATTTCTTCAATGTTTGTAATGTTTCTAACCCCCATCTTAGTAAGACCTTGCTGTGTTTTCTTTAGAGCGGTGTTGATTCCTTGTTTCATATTCATACTGGATAAGCCAAATCCACCCAGTCTTTTGCGACGGGATTGCGACTTTTTGTTGTGTTTATTGCGCGCAGTCTTAGTGTTTTTCATTTTACTCTTGCGACTGCTTCTTTTATAACCGGAGTTTCTTTTTTGTTTTTTGGTTACTACTCCCATATATACATATTTGAAGATTAAAACCGACGCGGAAATGTAAAAATATTCGAGGTGAATAAGATCAGCACAAGACGAACTGAAACTGAGACAAGTAAATATTTATTCTGCTGTTAAAGTATATATGCAATTATCATTCGATACGCGACTAGTAATGTTCTTATTTGGGTGTATCGGTAGTCGGTTGTTATTTGCGGTTACTGCAAAAAATATCGGGGTCCAATATTTACCATATTTAGGGTACCTTGCATTATTACCTGCTATAGGTATGACATACATATACATTAGTGGTTCCAGAGATTATGGTGTAGAAGCAGGAGGTAAAATATGGTGGAATCATTTGCGTCCAATACATTCACTGCTCTACTTTTTATTTGCTTACAATGCAATCAACAAAAATAAGAATATTGCGTGGAAATTCTTAATGGCAGATACATTCTTGGGATTAGCGGCATTTATCAATCAACATTTTGTAAAATAATTCAGCGATTCTATAAGATACTTACACCCTTGAATATTTGAATATTACTAAAGTACACACCATTCTATTCATTTTCCCAGACAACCTTTATAGGATCTGTCCATTCGTCATAGGCTAGTGCTTTACTAGTGGGTCGTTCAAGTGAGAGTAAAGTGTCAAGTGCTTGTCGTCTCCGATCTAAAGGGAATATTTTTTGCGACAATTTACGAGAATAAAACTTCCAAGCCCATTCAAACTGTAATGCTGCTTGCCAAGAAGGAAATCCTTCTATATGACATACTCGCGTCCACGATTGTCCCTGCACAACCTTTCTACTGGTTGCTACTGCCCCTCCAGTTATTTCTTTGTTGTGTTGTCGCAATCTATGTTCTAAATCTACGGTTGCTCCAATATAGGTCGAGTGGTCGGTCGACTCCAGTAAATAGACATAATAATGATTACTTGTCATTATTATGTGCAAGGTTTAAATAATATATTTTTCTGCACATTTACTATATTATGTGGTTTTCTCACCCGAAAAAAGTGTGTATGACCTATTTCCAACACTGTAAATTTGCCATTGAATTATCTGGACTGTTTGCATTTGGAGCGGTTACATCAATAATACACGCATTTTTTCCAGATATATTCATAACATCTGCGTCCGATATGAATGAATACATTAGACTCAAACTTATTTCAAGTGGCTGTAGATAGATTATGTATCGGTTCTTTCCTTTTTTCTACAGTCACAAATACTTATATATCCGTCATAGACTGATTTTATGATAAGTGTAACAAATGACGATGATGAAGGAGGTATAAATAATCTCTCCGTTTCATCATTTTCATGAATAGTTGATAAACTTCGATTCATTCTCATTAGTGTAATCAAAGAATAAAAACGGCCAGTTTTGCAGTATATCTAGGAAATTTTAATCCTACATAACAACAATAATGGATGAAGCCACTTTATTACACAAGATAACTTATTTGCCCGAAGATATGATTTTTTTTGGCATAAAGGAATTTCTGCCCATTAGTACATTAAAACGAGTTAGAAAAATTCACCCATCTGAGTTTCCAGAAGATTATAAGAAATTACTGCAAGATCGAGATTGCTGTTTTTATCTATATGACAATTTTAAAATGTTATATGATAATGATGAAACAAGTATATCATTTCTTGAGAATATGATTCAACGAAACCGTGATATATTCAAAGACAATTTAACAGCATCATGGTTTGACTATTTAGAAGAAGAATTGAATCTGAATGAGCGAATATCAAATGTAAGAGCTAGTCAAACATACAATGAAACATATAAAGATAGATGCTTTGACGAATTTACAAAGTATAGTCGTCTCATTAAAGAGTATGGAATTGTTTCTACTGAATAGTTATGTAAATTTGGACAAATCGTCCTCATCATCGCCATCGTCTTCGTCTTCGTCAGGAACATCTTTTCTACACTTGTCTAATACAAATGCAGCGAGCATAATATTATTCTTATAATAACTATTCTTTTTTGACATTTCTTTCATTTCTTTGATCAGATTTTGACTCTGCGTCATAGTTATAGAAATAATGTTTTTTAGTTGGGCAATAGTAGCATCTTTGCTCTCGGGATTTTCAGGGACTGGGAAATCTTTAAACATAGTAATCATATCTTCCAATTTGTCAATTTCTTCCTGATAACTCTCAGACACTTTGGGCTTTAAGATTTCTTTTAGTACCTTTTCGCCTTCTTCAGCATCACTAGCCATTTGTTTCTTCATTTCCAACTTTACTTTGTTTCCTTCTAAAAATGTCATATTTACATCATAATTGTTTTCTTTTGTCTGGTTGCTATTACACCCATCTGTTACAACCGCCTCATCTTGTTGAGGCACCATTACATTCGATGTAGGGGCAACAACCTTACACTTTAACAAATGTTTATCCAGACTAACTTTTGTTTTATATTTCTTAGAGCATTTTTCACACTGATAAATAATCTTATTTTCCATTTACAACAATATGCTTAGTTATGTTTAAATTCGTTTTCAAATATAACTAATTGACATTAACAGATGCGATAGCGTTTGCTGACCACATTATTATATCCAATGTCCACCAACTCGGACCCCTTGTCAAAATTCAAAATGCTATATCCTTTTAATACAGCCGACGGAACATAATATTTATTAATCTCTCCTATAGGATTTTTACAGTTCTGATTCATTGTCGCCATTGGATTATTGAAATCATTTTTAACTATGACAAATGTTCTATGTATCATTTCTTCTAGAGAAGTTATCGGAGTATTATCATATGCTAAATCGTCATATGGTGTAATAAGCGTGATATTTAAGTAATTATTGTCATGGTCGACTTGTAATAATTCGTTGCTTAATGTACCACCATCTGCATATAACTGATTGTTAAATTGAATGGGTGGAAAAGCTACTGGAATTGCAGAAGAACACATCAATAAAAGAACCTTGCTTAAATCATCTTGGTCTTCAAAATTATACACATCCAGCTTGCCAGAATATAAATTTGCTGCACCAATTAAAGTATGAATGGATGGTTGGTTTGGCATATTATCAATTATGTTTGTAAGGGTTTTATGTAGCGGAGCGGTATTCAGAATAGACAATCCAGTTTTTGGAATAATTTCATAAATCATATGATTTTTAATCGAGGAGTATAGCTCTGACGCATTATTTATGCCAATATTTATATCCTCGAAATAAGACAAGAATCCTGTATTTAACGCCCCGGCTGATATTCCTGTATACAGGTCGTATTTCTTTGGATGCATTTCATTGACACGTTTAAGGATCCCGATTTCAACTGCACCGAATGAGCCACCACCACTCAATGCCAATTGATCTAGAGCAGCAACAGTCGATAAAATACTAGTCAGAATAAAGAAACAATTCATTTATTATATAGTCGTAAAAAAATATCTACATTTACACACTATGTTCTATAATTACGATTCGATACTATCTTTCTTACACGTCAGTTATTTTAGGTGCTAGATAGAATACCATAGAACACGCATCGGCTATTTCATATTTAAACTGTATAGGGACATCTTTACTCATATGGATTGTACAATTGGGAGAAATTTTATAAAATTGACACATATTTGCGATGTATTTAATACTAAATGAAGCTTCAATAGATTCGCCTTCAACTACCGCTAGTTGCTCGATGTCATCTACATTCATAGTCACTTTCATAGACCCTTCACTAGACGTCGCGTATATATCAAGTCGCTCTTCGTTGCAATTAAACTGTATGGTATCATTGAATGATGCGAGTTCGCCGATGATATGTTTTAGTTTATCTGATTCGAGCGTGATATCCGCTTCGTATTCGGTATCTGGGATTCCCAATACATCACATTCAATGTCCATCAATGGTAATTGAAAGAATTTGTCAAATTCGCCCTTCACTTCACTCGTAAATTCAATATCTAATGTATCAGCATTGGTCGCGCACATTTCAATTGTTTGTTTTTCAGACCACGTGTGAATGATTTTATTAAATGTAGGGAGAAATACCCCAAAATCAAATGGCTCTGGAACTTGCCAGCTAGAAAACCACGACTTGTCTAATGTCAATTCATATACACATACGTGTGAATTGTCCATTCCTTGTATATACATTTTTTCTTCGTCTACCCGAATGAGAACGTTATCCGTAAAATATTTTAAATTCGCAAAGATATGAATGAAGGTCTCGCATTTCTTCTTATCACTAATTTGAAACTCCATTTTGTATAAACTACTATGTATGTTAGATTTTATGTTACTTTACCAGTTCAATTTTTTGTAAAGAGGTAAAAGATACGCAACCAATAAAATTGAAGTTTTCATCCTACAACAAGGATGTAAATTATTAGCTAAAAATACACAAAATTAAATTTAATAATGGACCAAGTAAAAGAAGACAATGGTGATTATTACCTATATAATCACCTTTATGCGTGGGAAACATGTAGCGAATGTGAGGCGTTTAGGGCAAAAGATATATGCCAACATTGTAGCCAAGGTGTATGTTCACGAAAGAAATGCTGCAACATATTTCCACATAAAAACAACAACCAGTTTATTGTTTGCAATACCTGTTCGAATGAAATTGAAGACAATTTTGTTCTAGTAATTAAACCCGACGAATTGCGACTACTGAAACAAAAAATAAAGGGGAAAATTGCAATGAACAAGTCATCATAATCATATTCAGGGGATCTTTTGTAGAATGTATGTGAACAGTTGTTTTTCTTTTATCCTTTTTGTCGTTTATTGTATAATTTAATCTCATAATTTATATAATAATGGCTGAAGCAAATTGTTTTGGTAAATTAACTAGTAACAATTTCGGCAGTGATTATATTGCTAGAAAAAAAGCAAAGACTATATTCAAAGGCGCGGTTGATGTAGCAAAGAACAATGGAGTTTTGCATAAAAAAAATGGTAGTGAATATCGAGGTGAAATTTTTACAAGTACTAACAATGGATGTAAGAAATTAATCGGGGCATCAAATTATGATCAATTAAGAAATGTCACATTTGGCAAGTATATTGCTGATCCAAACAAATTCACAGTTAATCATTCTGACGATTTATGGGCGGGTAATTTATATGTTGAAGATTTATCTGGATTAGTCACGGTAGACGCATCCTTTGGTGGAACTCCTAATACATTTACTATGGATCCGTCTGCGGATGTTTTATATGTAGATCCATCGTATGAATTATTTTACAAAAAAAATCAGAGCAATAGCGATATTCGAGGATCATGTTATGCTAAACAGCAATTAGCATACAAACAATATGTCGCGATTGCTACACAACAATCCACAAATAATAAATTCGCTGGAGTCAATTTTGAACAATTTAAAAAACAATATGTCAGACAATCAAATGGATTAGTGGGAGATATTTATTACCCTGCCGCTATTGTATTAGAATGTGAAGACAAGATTTAATCTGTTCTTTTCGATCGAGTTAATATTGATATAATGTGGTAGCGGTCATTGTAAATGACCAATCATTTCCATTCAAATTCACCGTGTATCCTTTATCGTTTACGAGTCTTACGCGCATTCGCTCAATGTCTACAGGACCAAAATATATGCGCTTACCCTCATCTAAATTAAAATCATCAATAATTTGTTGCCCAGGTGATAAATTATTGGCTAACCGCAGCGGTAATATTGCCATCACATTTGTTGTGGTAGGTGATGTAGTAAACACGCTTTTTGTCTGATTTCGGGCGCTAGTTGTTTCGTTCAATGTGTACAGTTGTGCTTGCGTTAGACGCCTAGGTGCATTCTGAACATAGGATTGAGTTTTTTTCGTTGAAAACTGTGGTGTAGTACACCCAGTTTCACTTTTTTTCAAGTCTGCATTCCAGTAGGAAGGTATTTCTGCATATTTTTGCGTGGGAGTTATGCCTACAAGACCCTTGTTTAAATGATTTTGGTTATAATCGTCCAATACCAACAGAAAATACTTGGACCCGAATGTATCTATGAATGCCTCCGAGGTAATTTTACCAGTTGTCGCACCAAGAGTATATACTAGTTGTCCATACATTGGATCCGTATTCGATAGATTCGTCGTATTTCCACGAAATCCCAATATCCACCCTAAATTATTATTGAACTTTTCTTGTGCTTTGCAGTTAGGATTACAAACCTTTATACCAGATGGGTCATAAAATGTAATTGTATGTGGGGTACCACCACTATTGTCTAAGGATGTTTTGCCATTCAATGTATCCACGCTAATAACTATGTCATTAAATCCCATATTGGATATTTTTGCATTGATAGTACTGACCAGTGTATCGTTTGTATAATTTCCAGATGGTATGCTTATCATACTGTTATCGATATAAAAACAATTGTTGCCCTGATATAGTTCATCTATTAAGTACCAGGTATATGGTATTTGAAAAGAGGTCACTTCCAAGCTAATTGTGTTGTTTAATATGTCCGTTAAATCTAATGTGTAATTTGTAGAAGAGGATGGTCCATCTGGATCAGGGTTGTATGGAAAAATTCCATCCCGATACTGGCTGTCTATGTTTACAAGGCGAGTGGTTGTATTTTTTAGATTCGGATTTAATTGTCCTTGTGCAACAGGCAGTACATATGCATTGGTGACACCTAATTGGTTTTTATTCATTATTTGCTTTCCATCTTGTTCGAATATATTTACTTGGTGTTTTCTATCGGTTACCCGATCGGCTTGATTTGGGTCGGTGTTTTCTTGAGACTTGTATTGATTGCTCCATAGATTTCCTAATTGTGTTGACTCTTTCAACTGTTCGTCATTATCTGTGTCATCCTCATCCTCAACATCCCCAACATCCTGAAGTAATCGATTCTGCACTCCCTGAAAAAAATTGGCTAAATCGTAATCGTCTTCTTTTGTATATCTATTGATAAGAGGATTGGATGCATCCAGTATGTCTTGATGTGTTACATCTTCTTCATCGTTCAGATCTAACAATGACAATAAATCTTCTTGTGTATAACTGTCAACATTCAAATCTATTGAAGATTCCATTAAATATATATTGCTCATAGTTTTAAATTGTTAGTTGTGCGAATATTTGCATACTGTTTGAAAATATATTTATTGAACATTTCGTCAAAGCATTTTATAAAATCAAAATTATGTTTGTTATTCATAATCCATCCAGACAATCTAGTGATGCCTTGTCCCCGCTTACAGTGTCGTTCCCCTTTAAAAAGCAAATGCTCCATAACAGAAATAACTCGCTTGTTGTATTCATCGTCTATAGTAGCAACATCTAAACGATGAATTCCTTTATAAATGTATCTATTATAGTCCATATCTTTGTATATTCGATAATTTTTATCGAGCACTAAGCGATTGTTCACAAGTCCAATTCCTTCTATTTTATTCCTGTCATTGTTCATTTCTATTACATATACGCTGGTTTCTAACGGAATGTTTAATTTCATTTTTATAGGCGTTCCGTATATACAGCCACGAATACAAGTCTTCTTAACATAAGATTGATTTTGATGAAATGTTTCATTGTTAAACCGTGTTGTAGTAATGGTTTTACTTTTCATAATTGATTCATACATATCTACGAATTATTTGTATGAATCAATTTTATTGATTATTTACTCTGATGTATAATATAGCAAATGCTCCTGCGAAATAAGCGATTGTGGCATAGAAAGTTGCTAAATATTGCGTTTCCTTATTAATTGGATAATTAAATAAAATCAATATTGGATCGGCAATATTGATAAAATCTTTGTTGTTTAATTTGTACTCTAAATGCGAAACGAAACATCCCTTTAAATATACATATAGCACAAAAAACACAAATAAAATAGCATATACTACATATGTTATTGTTAATGGGGCAAACATAAACAGAAAATATGTCGCCAGTGGAAATGTAAAGTGGTGTGCTTTGATCATAAAGGCCATTATGTCTGGTGGAAGTTTTGTTTTCATCAAGTTATCATATAGATAATTCACTATTCGCCGCCTTAGATTCTTTCTATAGTCTGGATCGAAATACTGCATTTTATTTTATTACTTTATTACTTTTATTGGAGAGTATTTTTACAAATAAAGTAACGAACACTAAGTCTAGTGCCTTTTTTTTAGTGACTTTTTTTTAGTGACTTTTTTTTAAGTATATTTATATCGCATCGCGGTGCAATATGTTATGTTTTAAGTGCTCTTACACTTTCCGTCTCTAGTAAAATGTTGATACCCATAATCCTCCCATCTATTTAACGTGTCCCGTATATTGCGTAGAATACTAGACATGTCCATTTGCATGAATACATCTCCATCTACATTCTGTGTATAATCGCTCCACAACTGGTTGTTGCTCTTGTTGTTGACTATTTCATCCTCTATCTTTTTTACGAATGTGCGATTATGTAACAGATCGCGGTACATCTTTATCATCTCCATCTGGCGTGCCTTATGCGTCTTGTATATCTTTCGGTTAAAGTAAGTAAGTAGTGTATATGACTGACAGAGTGTGTCATACTTATTGATTTGTGGGTTTTGTATTTTCAACGTATCCACACTACAAATTATTTTTTTCTTACAGGTGTCAAATAGTATATGATGGTCACTACCATCTTCAAATCCACTCCCAAGACCCACCTTTTCTATTCTAAACTCCAATGATTTGTTAGGGTATACCTCTGATATAATTTCACGAACTGTAACATCTCCGAATATCTGATTTATATAAGTGAAATGTTTCCATTTAAAATAATCAAGTTTTCGTTGAGTACAATTTTTATTTATGTTCATAATAATTATATAAATCAATGAGAAATTAAAAATAAAGGTACTAAACCGCAAAATGTTTGTATTTTATTCTATAGTAACTCTCTATAAATTCCTTCTCGACGCTATCTATATCGAATAAATCATATATGTTCACATTTTTATTCCTTTTCATTTCGATTGCCTCCGGTATTTTTGAAAAATCAGGTATATAGTCAAATACATACTTTTCCAAGTATCGCATCCTATATCTTGTAGTCTCAAATAAGAATAATATTAGTTCGGTAGAGAGAAATTCCTTAATTAATTCCAACTCGTCGATCGTTTTATTAATGATTATGTAATTATCTCTCGAAGATATTCCATAACCACCGTCTCTATCTATATACGGAAACCCATACATTTTATGCGCCATGATTATTTTTGGAACTCCGTGAAACATCAATGGTTCGTTGCTGTATTTTAATTGTAATTCCGGCTCTTTGTTCTTAGACAGTGTTGTAGTGTTTACATTTTTGTACGGATGAGCCTCTGAATAGGTATGATTTAACCGAACACTTTTTTTCGGCATATTTGTTTTTATCACAGACATATTTCCGTATTTATCCGTAATTGCTAAAAATTTGTTCACAATAGATGCAAAACACAGTGGAATCGGGAACTTAACTCTCAAATAAAATGGACAGTATTCTTTTCTGATTGCATCGTATAGGTTTACTTTTCCATTAGTTTCTCTCTTTGTTAATAAAAAATAACAGATAGGTGTTTGCACATGAAATGAAAATATTGTGTTTGTTTCGCTTGCACTGAATGCTCGTAGTTTGTCTATTTGATATTGTAACAAGGTCTCGTACATTCCAGCCTTGTCTGGCTTCATCCAGATAGAAGGTATCAACACATTCATTTGTCCATTGGCATTCAAGAGAGAAATATTCTTTTTAATAAATTCACACCAAATTGTAGTTCCATCTGTTTTTTTATTTATATTCTGTTTTGTAGGAACCTTTTTCACTCCATTGCAGTTATACGGTGGATTCCCAATTACAAAATCGAATTTCATATTGGGTTCCCATTCCAAATAATCTATATTCATTATATTCGATTTCTCTCCAAATTTCTCTCGAAGATAGGGTATATTATCTTCGTTTAGTTCTACCATATAAATCATTTTTTCAATAATATGAGTTCGTCGAACAGTCTCGTTTGGTATGCTATTCTTGAGGCCGATAAATAACATAAAATACAAGCATACACTGTAATTACCACGACCAGCTCCAGCATCTAACCACACACTGTCTTTATTTTGATAATTTTCCTTTGGAATAATTGACAACATCTGCAAAATAAACGAAAAAGGAGTATTCACCTCCCCATACTGATCCTTTAAATGTTGCTGATATTCTAGGTGCTGAGAGAAATGATCTTCTAAGATAGTATTATTATTAATAGTAATGACCGACATTATTATTAATTTATGTTTATTTTCTCTCGTTTAAACTTACCGCGTTACTATTTCAAGGTTAATAAATAGGAAATTTTATTAAGAACGGCTAATATTTCGTCGCGAATATTAAATAAATCACTATTTTCTACTTTACTAAAGTACTTGTCCATATGGATCAAATATTTTTTATACCCTTCTAATTCTTTTTTGAATTTACCATTGTCTTTATAGTTGTTCAAATGCAATGTTTTAATATTCAAAATGTCATGTTTATTTTTCTCGCTAATATTGGTATGTTTCCCTAGTAATACCTCTACAAACTGATCAATCAATGTATTCAATGATCCATATAACTCGTCGGTCGCGATATGAACCGAATGGATCAAAGTATTCCAATGGTATAATTTTACAGTCATTAACATTTGCAACATATAGGTGACTATGTCTTTTTTCACAGACATAGATCCACGTGCTTTGCGCGTCTTATTGCCAGATGATTTGCCATTCTTACGCGTAAACTTCATATTTATATATATATAATCGTATAAAAATGTTTATAAACATTATTTTTTACATCGTCTAGTTTTGTTCAATTTGTTTACTAGGGTATGTTTCCTCTTTCTACTCTGTATGCATCGGTTCATCTTAGTCGTGATTTGTTTTTCCTCTTTTATAATTAAATCCACGATATGTTGATAAAAACTTCTGAATTCACTTTTATTTTTTTTTAATTCTTCATAAGAGAACCATTTGATTTTTGATTTTTCCAATAAACCATTCTCCTTCTTATGTTTCACGTGTGGTAAATATCTAGAAAAAAACTCGTAATTATTCTTATAATAAGTAGGAAGATTATCATCATACTCCATTTTGAATATATAGGTACTATATTCTTTGAATCGAATGGTTGCAATCTTGTTCTTTTTAACTCTATGTCTTAATTGTTCTGCAGAACCTAAGAATCCATTTATTTCTTCAGATCCCTCTCGAAGAGCAGTATCAAAATGGGTTTCACCGTTTTCGTGTCCACCCCCGAAATCAGCCCAACCGGGTGTATCATCTAACTCATTTTCTTTTCCAAATAAAAAATAAACCTTGTTATTCTTTAATGCAACAGGTAATATTCCTCCTCCCATTGTAATACCCTTTTATTTTTAATTTTCTAAGTTTCTAAGTTTTTAATTTGTAATTTTTTAAGTTTTTAATCTGTAATAGAAGTATAATTATTTTTGATAATCATTTTAAGAATTACCGCAAATATTATCTGTAACCCAGCGTCTATCGTATTTTCTATCATTGAAATTGTTATCATAACAATCTGTTGGGCCACCTAGCTCCACATCATAAAAGTTGTCACCAGAACTACTTATCGACATAACTTCATCATAATAATATGGGCTTTCCGTACTACTATTGCCGTTATGTTGTGGCAAATGCAATGGTCTGTGAACATCATCACAGTCCAAGTCGCTAATCGACATTGGTGTAATATCACCCGATTCAATATCTCCAAAAGTTTGTTGATTGATATGTTTTGATGAAGGAATGAATTCGCGACCAAACAATTCTTCGTATACGCGACCAACTTCTTCTTCAATGTGATTAATGCGATTGAAACATTCGTTCAAATTAATGTAACTTGACAATGCTTGTTCTAGTGGAACTTGATAGGATGAACAGGACTCCTTTTTAATAGTTGAATTGTTTGGCAATACGATCCAATACCAAGGGTCGTCATATACCAGCTTGGCTTCAACCGACGGATCCTCAATCTTGTCTCTAAAATTATCAGCAGCGGGATTACGACACCAAGATGAGAAATGGACAAACGCCATTTTATAGGTTGACCCATCTACACCAGTTTTATAAACAATATCTAAATTCGATACCTTGCCTAACTCCAAATTTTCAAAAGTACTGATAATTTTATCATTTGGAACATTGTTAAATATGCGGGGAATATAAACCGAAAACTGCATTGTCGACATAATCAGTATGAATGTATATGTTAATAGAATACATACAAGCCCATTTAAGTTTCTGACTTCAATTTTATTTTAATGTTTCTATTAAGTTTTTCAATAAACCTCACCAATAAATAATAAAAATTGAAGATATTTATTTGTAACAATTATTCTGCAACCAATATTTAATATGGATTTTAAATTCGACAAGCGAAAAACGAAAAAGGACAAGGAGCGCCGGAACCGTGATATAAACGGAAAATACAGCGCTAAACATATCAGGATACAGGAACAATGTCAAGAAAATCATTTAAACAATATCAAACAAGAGAGTCTCGATAAAAATAATAGGGGAAAAAAGGACAAGGAACGAGACAAGAAATAAATTACTAACAATTAAGAATAGGTAGAAAAATACAACCCAGATGATGCTGATCTGGTCATCAGATGATCTTTTTTTTTTCCTTGAATTGAAACAATCTCTTTAGAGACCTCATCTGAAATTGCATTACTTCTGTTAGAAAGACGCACCGAACGGTCTACTGTTTGTTGGTCAACCCGCTTCTTATGGAGACGGTGTTCATATCGAATCTCTCTCTCGGTCTGTGTAGTAAGTGCTGATGGCATTGTATATACACTTATATGATATCTACTTTAAATACATTTCATAAGATATTAAGACCCTATCTGGTGTAGATATTATACTATGTTGGTTTCATAATAATTATTATGAAACCAAGTCAATTATCAAGTTCTTGATTATTCATATGTCATGGTTAGATATATTGACGACATATAGTATAGATGTATTTATTTCCTATTTTAGCATTGTTTTTACAGTTTGGGATATCGACCGCATCCGACTGTGTATGTACACAAGTTGACTGTCCGATTGTAGGAAAAAACACGGTCATTATGGGAAATGGTGGAACAACAATTACATATACATACGCGCAACATAAGGATGAAATTGTAGTTGTATCGGCAACAGGAACTGTGCTACCCACCTCCCTAGACAATGGCAGCGAAACCACAAGCTGTACTCAAAAATATTCTAGAATGTTGGAGGATGATGGAAAAGACAATTGTGACGCCGGACATATATTGGCAAATCGATTAGGTGGGTACGGTAATATTCCTACCAATATATTTCCACAAGATCCATCAATTAATAGAGGCAGTTATGCACAATTCGAAGGAAAAATATACGACTGTATACACAATGATACAATACAAGGTGATCTATCTTGGACTTTTTATTATGAATCAAACGCACATACGATGCCAAATCGCATAGAATATGCGGCAATATTTACAGGCGGGTATTGTGACAATATGAGTTCCGAATTTACAAATTGATTACGAGTATTGAATTGCAGTTTAACCAGAATATACACATTCGAACATGAGTGAACAGGACCAATCCATATTATTTAAATTGACTACACGACCGTATTCGTCGTATAGAGTGATGCGCAGTTTTTCAATATTCACTGGACCAAAATAATTTCTACTTCTATTAATTTGTGTTGAAAAACCATCATCTTCGCCAGTTTGATAAGACCCTGTGTTTTGTCGAATAGATGATAAATTTATTCTAGCGATTATATTTTTACTATTAATCGAACTATTGTATGCGGAGATGTAATAATTGTTTACATTATTGTTGTAATCGTCTATTGCGACAAAAATATAAGACGGGCCTTTTATATAACATATACCTTCGGATACAAAAGACGCGGGTAATTGTGTAGTACCAACCCCGGGACCACTGTTGTAGACATTCGTTCTATAACCCAATAACCATCCCAAGAAAAATGGTAGTTCTACGCCAGTAGATGGGGTTCCATCTGCATTCACTGCCCAAACTATTTGAAAATCTGCATTGCCTGTATTTAAATTTGCTATATCTCCACTAAATATACTTCTTCCAGAAGTCGGATCAACTGTATATATCAAATTAAAACTTGCGTCGGATGAAATAGTGCGAGTACCAGTTAATATTTTATTGTCTGGATTCTGAAGTGCTGCATTAATAGCTACCTCGATATTAGTGAGACCTGTGTTATTTATATTTGTATCATAATTACCATCTGGTATAGTAACTAACATTGCGCTATCATAATTTAATCCATTAGAATTCCACTTCACCACAAATGCATTATTA
>Ga0206130_10003704_pt1 | contig 19640 bp, 10 predicted proteins | sample Helgoland_Spring_9_FD_148637 | JGI IMG/M metagenome (GOLD analysis project Ga0206130, IMG submission 148637) | Pelagic subsurface seawater microbial communities from Kabeltonne, Helgoland, North Sea - Helgoland_Spring_Bloom_20160512_1 | ecosystem: Environmental > Aquatic > Marine > Epipelagic ... | reverse complement strand
TTTAGTATTATTTAACAGTTATAAAAATCATAAAATAATCAGTATTTGTAAAAAAATAATTAATTTCACAGACTTTAAATAATTAAAAAATATATTGCTATGAAAGTTAAAATTTTACTTTTTTTGGTTGCTATTCTTTCCTCTATTGGTATAGTAGCTCAAAATTCACATCAACCCACAGGAACGATTACTGGAACGTTCATGGGAACCACTGGAAATTTAAAAGATTTTCCATTGTATGACGTCAATAATTACAATCCAGACGCTTCAATCATTGTTCCGCAGCAGGTAAATATTTTACCTCAAGAGGAAAACACAACAACCTCGCCTACAATAATCCAAAACCTTCAAACAGAACCGGGAGGTATCACCGCATTGCCAGTATTGCAAAATTTTCAAGGTGCTAATCAAGGCCAATCAGGATATTTACCTCCAGATCCTACTGGAGCAGTCGGGCCAGATCACTATGTACACTCTGTAAATTCAATTGTAAAAATATTTGATAAAACAGGAAACTTGGAATATGGCCCCGTTAGTTTAGGTGCTTTCTTGGGAATATCTTCCAATAATGGTGACCCAATTGTAATGTACGATCAATTAGCAGATCGCTGGTTTGTAAGTGAATTTGGAAGTTTAGGAAGTAACCTAGGATTAGCCGTTGGAGTTTCTGTGACAAACGATCCCACAGGTGCCTATAATGTTTACCAATTTAACATGGGGTCTTTTCCAGATTACCCTCACTATGGTCTTTGGCATGATGGCTATTATGGCACCGCTAATTACTCAAACCAGGGAAAAACTGCAGCTTTTGTTATGGAACGAGATGTAATTCTAGCTGGTGGCACAAACCCCAAAGTAGTTTTATTTGATTTACCAGGTGTGGTTTCAAACCCCATTAATGTTAAAAGCGCTGAGCCTGCTAACTTATTAGGTACAGAAATTGATACCAACCTTCCTGGATATATAACTTATTTACAGGATGATGGATGGGCATCTGCTATTACATATGACCACATAAAAGTTTGGGAAATTGATATGGATTGGAATAATGTTGATAATTCAACGATATCAGACCCACAAGAAATTCCTACTGATCCGTTCGATGCTGGGGAAGTATTTGGAGATGGTAATGGAGCTATAAAACAACCAGGCACCAGTCAAAGACTTTCTGGTCATGGAGGGATTGTTTCTTTTGCAGCAAATTATAGACCTTTTGAAGACCATAACTCTTGGTTAATAACTTTTAATACTTTTATAGATGCAAACGAAACAGGGGGAATTCGTTGGATAGAATTAAGAAATGATGATTTTAGTCCTTGGGAGATATTTCAAGAAGGGACTTACTCAATAGATGACGGCCACAGCCGTTTAATGAGTACTTCTGCAATGGATGCAGAAGGAAATATTGCATTAGCTTATACTACTGCAAGTGAAACTTTAAAAGTATCATTAAGGTATACTGGTCGTTTTGACGGTGATGCTCTTGGTCAAATGACACTTGATGAAACTACTATAATTGACGGAAATGGAGTTAGAACAAATACCAATAGATATGGTGATTATGCACACATGACTTTAGATCCGGATAATTTCACCTTTTGGTCAACGGCCGATTATTTTCAATCAAATAACTATTGGGCAACTCGAATAGCATCTTTTCGAGTGTTTGGTCCTTTTGCTGATGACGTAGGCGTTAGCGCCATAAATGAGCCAGTTAATGGAATTTTAACCAATTCTGAAACTGTAGAAGTTAGTATCAGAAATTATAGTCTAGACCCTGTAAGTAATGTCCCTGTTCAACTAAGAGTTGATGGTGATTTAATAGCTTCAGAGACTTTTAATGGTACCATTAATCCGAACCAAGCGGTAACTTATCAATTTTCTCAGAGTGTAGATTTATCCAATCCGGGTCAAACCTATGTCATTGAAGCTAAAACAAACTTGAGTGGTGATGGATATGAAGCTAATAACAATTTTATAAGAGAAGTTAAACATCTACTTTCGGATGATGTTGGTATTTATGAAGTAGTATCGCCTCAAACGGATCAAAATTTAGGGAGTGAATCTATTACGGTAAAAGTAAAGAACTATGGAGCAGACGATCAATCTGGCTTCGACATTCAATATATACTGGATTCAGGTTCTCCTATAATTCAATCATTCGACAATACTATTGGTTCTGAAGAAGTTTTAAGCTTTACCTTTGATGTTTCTGGGGATTTCAGTGAAATAGGAACTCATACTTTAGAAGTAACTACTTCTTTAGCAAGTGATCAACTTACCGATAATGATGAAATTACAGTGGTTGTAGAAAATTTACTTTGTTTGCCTGAAAGTAATTGTACCGTAGGACACGGTTTTGATGTGTTTGAAATTGCTGGGATTAATAATGACTCAGAATGTAATGACGAAGGCTATTCAAATTTCACTGACTTAATTGCTAATTTAGAGCCAGATAGTACGAACAGCCTTACTGTAACGTCTAATTACGGGAATCAGTATATAAAGGTTTGGATAGATTTTAATGATGATTTTCAATTAACGGCAGATGAAGTAGTAGTCGATAATTATCATTTTGCAGCTGGACAGGGGTCAGGCAATTTTACAGAGTCATTTGATTTGGTAGTTCCATCTGGAGCAACTTTAGGAGAGCACTTGATGAGAGCTAGAGCAAGTGGTGTTGGAGTAATTTCTGATGATGCCTGTCAAGATATCGGTTTTGGCGAGACGGAAGATTACACTGCGATGATTGGTTCACTAGGAGTAGAAGATTATGAAATTAACAATTCAAAAATGATCATCACTTCTTTAGAAAACAATCAATTTGAAGCGATATTAACTACTGAATATGATGGCGAATTATTTTTAGCTCTCTACAACAGTTTGGGACAAAGAGTAGGTTTTAGTAAAAGAGTACCAAGAGAAGGAAATACGTTTAAACTCACCATAGATATGTCTAACATGTCACAAGGAGTTTATTTTGTAAGAATGGGAGGTCAAGCTACAACTGCATACAAAACAGGTAGGATTATTGTAAAGTAATAATCTGATTTGAATAATAAAAAAAGTCTGTAATTTTTTACAGACTTTTTTTGTTACCTATAAAATAGAATTTTATTTATTGATTATTCCAACGCTTACCATGCACTCTTTCATTGAATTGAAGGTGCGTTCAATATCGTTGTCTAAACCAATCGAGAACCGAATTATTCCATCAGTTAATCCCATTTCTTTTTGTTCCTCATCAGGAATTTCACTTGAAGTTGATGTGCCTGGAGCCGAAAATAGCGTTTTATAAAAACCTAAACTTACTGCAAGATATCCTAGATTTTTGTTTTGCATTAACTCCATCAATGCATTAGCTTTTGATAAAGAACCCACATCAAGAGTTAGTAGGCCTCCAAAACCGTACTCTTGATTCATCATACTTTTAAAAATCTGATGCGATGGGTGTGATGCCAAACCTGGATATACCGTTTTTAACCCTAACTTTTCAAAATGTTTTGCTAGATATAATGCGTTTTTACTGTGCTGTTTAATTCTAATGTGGAGCGTCCTCATGTTTTTCAATATAGATACCGCTCTGATGCTATCCATAGAGGGTCCAAGTAACATAGCAGATCCATCTATAACACTTCGCATGGAGTCAATTAATTCTTGAGATCCACAAACTGCTCCACCCATCGTATCGTTTGTTCCGTTTATAAATTTGGTGAGACTATGCAAAACTACATCTGCTCCTAATTTTTTAGGAGAAATAATCATGGGTGAAAAAGTATTATCCACTAATAATTTTAGGTTGTGTTTTTTGGCTATTTCTGCTAGACCTCTTATGTCCGCTACTTCAAGTAATGGATTGCTTACGGCTTCACAATAAATGACTTTTGTGTCTTTTGTGATAGCAGCCTCGACATCGTTAAGTTTAGTAATATTTACAAAACTTGTATTAATATTAAATCTTGGCGCGAAGTTTTTTAGGAACGCATAAGTGCCTCCATAAACAGTCCTACTTGAAACTATATGGTCGCCAGCGCCACAAAAATGTAATAGAGTGGTGGTTATAGCTCCCATACCGGAACCAGCAACATTAGCAGTTTGTGTGTTTTCCATGGCAGCAAGTGCTTCCCCTAAATACTGGTTACTTGGTGATGTATGCCTTGAGTATAAGTGGCAGCCTTCAGCTTTTCCTTCAAATGCATCTAACATTTTATTAGCTGTTAAAAAGGTATAAGTAGCTGAATCTGATATGGAAGGATTTACACCTCCAAATTCTCCAAAATATTGTAAATCTTGAATATTATTTGCGGGTTTAAATTTCATCATATTTAATTTTTGTTTACCATCAATATTAAATAAAAACAGAATAAAAAACAATTGTATTTATAAAATAGTGAATATAAAACTATATTTTGTTAAAAATATAGTTTTAAAATCATAATATTAAATTAATAAATATTACTTTTAGAAAAATATTCAAAAATAATACAGATGGATTTAGTGGATAAAAAGATATTAGGATTCTTGCAAGAGGATAATAAGCAAACCAATAAAGAACTTTCTTCAAAATTGGGTTTGTCAGTGACTGCTGTTTATGAACGTATAAAAAAACTAGAGCGGGTAGGGGTTATAAAAAAAAATGTAAGCTTATTGGATAAAAGTAAAGTAAACATGAGCTTTGTTGCTTTTTGTAATATTAAATTAGTACAACATTCTAAAGATTATGTGATACAATTTGAAAACGAAGTTACCAAACTAAAGGAAGTGCTTGAATGTTATCACATTAGTGGCGATTATGATTATTTATTAAAAGTAATGGTAGAAGATATGGAAGCGTTTAGAGAATTCATGGTTAAAAAACTAACGTCAATCGATCATATTGGTAGTACTCACAGTACCTTCATGATAAGCGAAGTGAAACACACAACAGCTTTTTCTTTAAATTTTTAATTAAGGATAATTAGTTATTGTTTGTTTTTTATGGCAGCTTCAACGCATCGTTCTCCGTCCATTGCCGCTGATATAATCCCCCCAGCATAACCACCTCCTTCTCCACAAGGATAAAGTCCTTTAATTTGTGGATGTTCTAAATTATCGTTTCTAGGAATACTAACCGGAGAAGAGGTTCTAGATTCGACACCAATAATGTTGGCTTGTTCCGTGTAGTAACCTTTCATTTTTTTTCCAAACTTTTTAAAACCTGTTCTCAGTCTACTTCCAATAATCTTGGGAAGTAATGAGTGCAGAGGGGCTGATTTTAGACCTGGTTGATAAGAAGAATTATTTAAATTGTTTGATAATTTGCCTTCAACAAAATCTGTCATGCGTTGAGCTGGTGCTGTTTGTGAGCGCCCTCCAGAGGTAAAAGCAAGTTTTTCTAAGTTTTTTTGATATTCCAATCCTTTTAATGCGCCATAGTGATCGTACTTTTTGAGGTCTTGATCGATATTTATAGCTACCACAATTCCTGAATTAGCATAAAGACTATTCCTTTTTGAAGGTGACATGCCATTCACGACTATTTCTTCTTTTGCAGTTGCTGCAGGAACTATAAACCCCCCTGGACACATACAAAAAGAATAAACACCTCTATTTTTTACTTGTTCTACAAGGCTGTATGAAGCGGCTGGTAGCAAATCATTTCTTTTTCCAATGCAATGATATTGTATAGAATCAATAATTTCTTGGGGATGTTCAATTCGAACACCCATAGCAAAAGATTTAGCTTCAATAGCAATATCTTTTTTTTGTAATAAATAATAAATATCCCTAGCTGAGTGTCCTGTTGCTAGAATTACTTTTGTTACAGATAGTTCTTTCTCATGATTAACCTGAAGAGCTTTTAGTTGATTTCCTGTTGTTATAAAATCAGTCACTTTAGCTCCAAAATATATTTCGCCACCATATTTTAATATGGTTTCTCGAATATTTTTAACAACCTTTGGTAGTTTGTTAGTACCTATATGAGGATGTGCATCAATTAATATTTGCTCAGTAGCTCCGTGATAAACTAAATTTTCAAAAATTCTTCTAACATCACCTCTTTTTAGACTTCTTGTATATAATTTTCCATCGGAATAAGTTCCTGCACCCCCTTCACCAAAGCAATAATTTGAGTCTTCATTAACGATATGGTCTTGATTAACAGCTTTTAAATCACGACGTCTATCTTGTACATTTTTTCCGCGTTCTAAAACAATAGGCTTGTACCCCAATTCTATACAACGAAGAGCAGCATACATTCCGGCGGGTCCAAAACCAATTATATGAATTGGTTCAGCTTTTGTTATGTCTTTGTAGTTAAAGTTATAGCTTGAAAATTCAGGTATTTTTTCTTCGATATATACAACGACTTTATAATTAAAAATCACAGGAGATTTTCTAGCGTCGATAGATTTTTTTAAAATTTTTACACCTGAGATAGATTTTTTATCTAATTTTAGGGTTTGAGATGCTTTTTTTAAAAGTATATCCTCTTGTTTTTCTTCATGAATAGCTATTCGTAGCTGTAGCTCTTTAATCATTAAGCAAAATTACTTAAATTTTATTGAATGAATTAAGTTTCTAAATTCTTAAATGAAAAGGCAATTAATTATCTTTGCATCGCAAAAATAAAATTTACATTATGAATTCATACGATGTAGCCGTAATAGGATCTGGTCCTGGAGGATATGTAGCAGCCATTCGTTGTGCACAACTTGGAATGAAAACTGTTTTAATTGAAAAATACAGTACCCTTGGTGGTACTTGTCTAAATGTTGGATGCATTCCAAGTAAAGCACTATTAGATTCGTCTCATCATTATGACGATGCCTTAAAACATTTTGAAAATCACGGTATTGAAATTACAGGTAATGTAAAAATTAGTTTAGAAAAAATGATCGCTCGTAAAGATACAGTTGTCTCGCAAACGACTGCTGGAATTGATTTTTTAATGAAAAAAAATAAAATTGAGGTCATCAATGGTATGGGTAGTTTTAAAGATGCAACGCATGTCTTTATTAGTAAAGAGGATGGAACTTCTGAAGAGATTGAAGCTAAAAGTACTATTATAGCAACTGGTTCTAAACCATCTTCTTTACCTTTTATTACTTTAGATAAAGAGAGAATTATTACTTCAACTGAAGCACTTAAGTTAAAAGAAATCCCAAAACATCTAGTTATCATTGGCGGCGGAGTTATTGGTTTAGAGTTGGGGCAAGTATACCGACGTTTGGGAGCAGAGGTTTCTGTAATTGAATATATGGATCGAATAATACCAACGATGGATAAATCCCAAAGTAAAGAATTAGCTAAAACTTTTAAAAAGCAGGGAGTTAAGTTTTTTCTTTCTCATAAAGTGGCTGGAGTAACGATTAATGGTGATCAAGTTACTGTGACTGCTCATGATAAAAAAGATAAAGAGGTAAGTATTACAGGCGATTACTGTCTAGTGTCTGTAGGTCGTAAACCCTACACTAAAGGATTAAAAGCAGAAAATGCTGGTGTAAAAATAAACGAAAGAGGGCAAGTTGTAGTAAATGATCAATTACAAACAAATATTTCAAATATTTATGCTATTGGCGATGTGATAAAAGGACCAATGTTGGCACATAAAGCAGAGGAAGAAGGCGTGTTTGTTGCCGAAATCCTAGCCGGTCAAAAACCACACATCGATTATAACCTTATCCCTGGGGTAGTTTACACTTGGCCAGAGGTTGCCTCCGTTGGCAAAACAGAAGAACAATTAGTAGAAGGTGGTATAAGTTATAAATCGGGTCAGTTTCCAATGCGTGCTCTAGGTAGATCAAGAGCAAGTGGCGATACCGATGGATTTGTAAAAATATTGAGTGATGCCAATACCGATGAGGTTTTAGGTGTTCATATGGTGGGTGCTCGTGTTGCTGATTTAATAGCAGAGGCCGTTGTGGCCATGGAGTTTAAAGCTAGTGCAGAGGATATTTCTCGCATGAGTCATGCGCATCCAACGTATGCAGAAGCAATCAAAGAAGCTGCATTAGCTGCAACAGACAATAGACCTTTGCACAGTTAATCTGTTATAGATTTGATTGTTTTCTTTTTTAAACAAAAAATCTATTTTGGGCGGATTTTTTTATGTTAAGAAGCTAGTTACAACAAAATTATTTCTTAAAAAAAAGTAAATTAGTGAGAATAAAAAAAAATTATCCAGTTTCATTAACTGAAAATTTAAAGAAAAAACTACTTTATTGGTCAGATCAGTTTGAGGAGGTAGTTTGGTTGGATTCTAATAATAATAATAATTCACAAAATTATTCAAACTATAAAGCGGTACTCGCTGTAGAGGCATTTACAACTATTAAAACTGATTATTATCAAGCTTTTGATAAGTTAGAGGAATATCAATCAATAACCAATGATTGGCTATTTGGCTATCTTACTTATGACTTGAAAAACGATGTAGAACCTTTGACCTCTAACAATTTTGATAGCTTGTATTTTCCTGATATGTTTTTTTTCCAACCTAAAAAAATATTTCTATTTACCGAAGCTGGAGTGGAAATTCAATATCTTAATCATGTAGCTGAAGAGATCGAAACCGACTGGAACGATATTTTGAATCAAGGACTAACTCCTTCTAAAACTAAACTCAAATCAACAAAAAAAATTCTATCAAGGACTTCTAAAGCGCTCTATTTTAAAAAACTGAACAAGATTTTAGAACATATTTACAGAGGAGACATTTATGAAGCTAATTTCTGTCAAGAATTCTATTCAGAAAATTCTAAAATAGACCCTTTGAAAGCCTATATACATCTAAACAAAATATCTGAGCCACCCTTTGCTACTTTCTTAAAGTCAGGATATCTCTACGCTTTATCTGCCTCACCAGAAAGATATATATGTAAAAATCAGAATACAGTGATATCGCAACCCATTAAGGGAACCGCCAAACGACACTCCGACACTATTGAAGATGAAAAACTAAAAATAAAGTTAGAAAGAGACCAAAAGGAACGAAGTGAAAATATTATGATTACCGACTTAGTACGAAATGATTTATCAAAATTTGCAGATAAAGGTTCTGTAAAAGTCACAGAGCTCTGCCAGGTATACAGTTTTAAGCAAGTACATCAGATGATTTCAACAGTTACATGTCAAGTGGATAAAAGTTTAACAGCTGTCAATGTACTTAAAGAAACTTTCCCAATGGGCAGCATGACGGGGGCTCCAAAAATATCTGCAATGACTATAATTGAGGAGTTGGAAGATTCAAAGCGAGGTTTATACAGTGGATCGGTTGGCTATTTTACTCCTGAAGGCGATATGGATTTTAATGTAATCATCAGAAGTATTCTCTATAATTCACAAAAAAATTATATAAGTTTTTCTGTAGGAAGTGCAATAACCGCTAAATCGATTCCAGAAAACGAATATCAAGAATGCCTAATTAAAGCTAAAGCCATGAGAGAAGCTCTAGAAAATTAAGTTAAACATTCTCCAAAGGAGCTGTGATGTTTTATATTTGCTTTTTATTAAAGAACAGCCTTGTTAGATATTGTAAAATCTCATATCAAAAAAAATTTTCCATTTCTCATTGGTAAAAAATTATTGGTGGCCTGCAGTGGCGGTATCGATAGTGTTGTACTTGCTAGATTACTAAAAGAATTAAAGTATAATATTTCTTTAGCACATTGTAATTTTTCATTACGTGGAAATGAGAGTGATGCAGATGAAAAGTTTGTTATATCATTAGCAGATAAATTATCGATTCCAATACATAATAAAAAGTTAGATACTGAACATTTTAAAAAAGCGAATAAAGTTTCTACTCAAATGGCTGCCAGAGAACTTCGTTACCGTTGGTTTGATGAACTTTGTAAAAAACATTCATTTGATTTTATACTAACTGGACATCATATAGATGACGAAATAGAAACTTTTTTAATTAACTTATCACGAGGAACAGGGATCAAAGGTCTTATTGGTATTCCAGAAACAAATCATAAAGTTATACGTCCACTTTTAACACTGTCTAGAAATGATATTTACGAATATGCTTCTAAACATAATATTTCTTGGAGAGAAGATTCAAGTAATGAAACTACAGATTATTTGAGAAATAAATTTCGATTGGAAGTAATCCCCAATTTAAAAGAGACCAATGCCAATTTCTTAATGGGATTTAAAAAAACAACAACACATTTAAAATCAAGTTTATCTTTGGTGAGTGATTATATGGAGTTGATTAAAAAATTAGTGTTAACCATAAAAAAGGCTAGTATTGAAATAGATATTGCTAAACTTAAAGACTTACCAAATACTGATTTTTTATTATACGAATTGTTATCACCATATGGTTTTACCAGTTGGAATGACATTTCAAATTTACTGAATGCACAAAGTGGAAAACAAATTTATTCTGAAAAATATAGACTCTTAAAAAACAGAGATGGTCTGATTTTAGCTGAAAAAACAAAGATTAAAAATGAACATATCTATTATATAAACAAGGGAGACACCATCTTAAAATCTCCTTTTTTATGTAACATCACTCAAGTAGATAAGGTCTTAGAACTTTCACCCAATAACCTATATGTAGATTTTGAAAAATTGGTTTTCCCCCTGAAACTTAGACTTTGGAAAGATGGCGATTATTTTTTTCCTTCCGGTATGAAAGGAAAAAAGAAATTAAGTAAGTTTTTTAAGGATGAAAAGTTATCTTTGATTGCGAAAGAAAAAGTTTGGGTTTTATTATCAGAAAATAGCATTTTATGGGTTGTTGGAATGCGATCTGATGGAAGATTTAAAGTAGATGATAAAACAAAACATATTTTAAAAATTACTTATTCAGAAAAATAAATTATGAAAAAGTTAATCCTGTTATGTAGTCTTTTAGTTGCATTATTTAATTCCAATGCACAAGACATCTCACTAATGGATACTCAAGTTTTGGGTGAAATAAAAAACCCTTTGGAATGGGAAGGTGCTGTAAAAAAAATCTCTGATCTTGAGTATGAGATTTCAGTCACTGGATTCATTGATGACGGATGGCATGTCTATTCTCAGTTTACTCCTGAAGATTTAGAAAAAGGGCTAGGCCCTATCCCTTTATTCATGGACTTTAAACAAGTAGGTGTCGATTACCGTTTAAACGGCCCATTATTAGAGAGTGAAACGTACCGAGAGTTCAGTAAAACTTGGGGTTTTGATGAAGTTTTCTTTAAAGAAATGATGGTGCTAAATCAAAAAGTTACGCTTTCTGATCCCAATTTAAAAGTTATAAAAGCGGTTTTATATTATCAAGTATGTATTGACGTTTGTTTAAACGAGGAACGTTATATTGCTTTTGATTTAGCAGCTAATAAAGTGTTATTTATTGATAACTATGATGAATGGAATACCTACAGTTCTAAAGAAATAAATAAAGTAAGTTTAGAAAAGTCAACCAAAAATAATTCTTCATCAACTAATTCAAAAACAAGAGGGCTATGGGCAATTTTTTTTATTGCTTTCTTATCTGGCTTTGCTGCTCTACTTACCCCTTGCGTTTTTCCAATGATTCCTTTAACGGTTAGTTTTTTTACTAAACAAAGTAAAAATAGAGCGGTAGGAATAAAAAACGCCATTATGTATGGTGTTTTTATTATTGTTATTTATGTATTACTTGGGTCTGTGATTGTTGGGCTTTTTGGGGCAGACTCTTTAAATGCGTTATCTACTAATGTCTGGTTCAATATCATTTTCTTTCTCCTTTTAGTTGTATTTGCGATTTCTTTTTTGGGAGCTTTTGAAATTACTTTGCCACAATCTTGGTCAAATAAAGTGGATAGTCAAGCTGATAGAGGTGGAATTATAGGCATATTTTTTATGGCTCTAGCTCTAGCTATCGTATCTTTTTCTTGTACAGGTCCTATCGTGGGAACATTATTGGTTGAATCTGCCTCAAAAGGAGGTCTTGCTCCTATTGTAGGAATGTTAGGTTTTTCTATAGCCATTGCTTTACCATTTGCTTTATTTGCAATGTTTCCAGGTTGGATGAATTCTTTGCCAAAATCAGGCGGATGGTTGAATACTGTAAAAGTTTTTTTAGGATTTTTAGAATTAGCATTAGCGCTTAAATTTTTATCAAATGCAGATTTGGTTCTTCAATTACATTGGCTTGAAAGAGAAGTTTTTTTAGCCATTTGGATAGCCGTTTTCGGAACACTAGCACTTTACTTATTCGGGAAAATCAAACTACCTCACGACGGAAATGAACATCATATTTCTGTAGGTAGGCTATCACTTGGATTATTGGTATTAGCGTTTACTATTTACTTAATACCAGGAATTTGGGGAGCTCCATTAAAAATGATCAGTGGTTTTCCTCCACCAATGAACTATAGTGAAGCACCATACGGTGTAGGTTTTACAAAACTGGGTACTGTAAATGGAGCTGATGATAAAGATTTTATGCCAGCAGGCGCTGAGTTAGGTCCCCACGATATTTTAGCGTTCAATAACTACGATGAAGGTTTGGCTTACGCAAAAAAAGTAAACAAACCAGTTTTAATAGATTTTACTGGATATGCTTGTGTAAACTGTAGAAAGATGGAAGAACGGGTATGGGCCAACCCTCATATTTTAGAAATTCTTAATAAAGAAATAATATTGGTTTCTTTGTACGTTGATGATAAACGTTTATTGCCAGAAAGTGAACAATATACAAGTGAGACAACTGGAAAAAGAATCAAATCTATCGGGAATAAATGGAGTGATTTTCAAATAAAAGAATACCAAGCAAATGCACAACCTTATTATGTTTTGATAGATTTGGAAGAAGAAGAACTCAATACTCCTATTGGGTATACTCCAGATATTGAGGAATATAAAAAGTGGTTAATAGATGGTGTTACTAGATTCAATTAAAATAGTTGTTTTATTCTGGAATGCTTAAGAGTTGATTTAGCTAATAAAACCTCCCTCCAAAACTCATGAAATTCTCAGGGTTCACTAATATTGAAATAACTATTAGTCACAACCATTTTTTTGTAATATATGAACCAATTCGTATTCACTGTTGCATCTAGTTAAAAAATGATATATTTAACCCTCATAATATGAAAAAAAATTGAAAAATATATTACTTTTTTTACTGCTTCTAATCCCTGGCTTTCTTTTTTCACAAGAGTTGCCTCCAATAAATTTTTATTCTACAGATTTATACCAGGCAGAAAATCAAAATTGGTCTATATCACAAGCTCCAAATAAGAATATTTATTTTGCTAATAATGGTGGGTTACTCGAATTTAACGGTGCTCGTTGGAAATTATACGATTCTCCTAATGAAACTATTATTCGATCTGTAAAAGTTGTTAATGAAAGAATTTATACGGGAAGTTATATGGATTTTGGTTTTTGGAAAAAAAATGTTTTTGGATTACTTGAATATACTTCTTTAACAAAAAAATTGAGTATTAAATTGATTGAGGACGAGCAATTTTGGAATATTATACAAGTCGACCAGTGGACTTTGTTTCAATCCCTCAATAGAATTTACATATTAAATAATACTGATGATTCTCTAGATATAATAGAGTCAGAAACTACTATTACAAAAATGTACACTGTAAATGAAACTATATATTATCAAGAATGGGGAAAGGGTATTTTTAAAATAGAAAATGGAAAGAGTAGGTTAATAACTGATGACAAAACAATCACCAATTCCATTGTAAATAATATATTTTTTGATAACGATGGTTTGCTTTTTTTGACTGATAACAAAGGTTTTTTTAAACTAGAAGGATCTAAATTTACCCCTTGGAATTTTGTTCAAAAGGATATTTTATCCAATGTCAATATATACAACAGTATTCAGTTATCCGATGGTAGTTTTGCCTTAGGAACTATTTCTGACGGAATTATTTATATAAGTAATCAAGGGGAGGTGATTTATCAAATTAATCAACAAAACGGTTTAGGGAATAATACTATTCTATCCTTATTTGAAGATGTAGATAAAAATATCTGGTTGGGATTAGATAATGGAATTAGCTACCTTGAATTAAATTCAGCATTTAAAATTTACAGAGACAATAGTGGAGAATTAGGTTCTATTTATACCATTCATATAAAGAATAATTATTTATACCTTGGAACAAATCAAGGTTTGTATTATAGGAAAGTTAATTCTGCATCTAAATTTAAACTGATAGAGGGCACAGAAGGGCAAGTTTGGATTTTAACTAAAATAAATGATGAACTATTTTGCGGTCATAACAAGGGTACTTTTTTGATAAATACAAATAAAGCCCAACTAATTTCCGATATACAGGGAACTTGGAATATTAAGAAAATTAATGGCAGAAAAAATATGCTGTTGCAAGGAAACTATAATGGTCTTAATGTACTAGAGAAAAAAAATGGGCTGTGGGAATTTAAAAACAAAATTAAAGGCTTTGATAACTCTTCAAGATTTTTTGAATTCACTTCTAACAATGAAATTGTCGTCAATCATGAATACAAAGGAATTTATAAGATTAAAATCGATACTACTTATACAAATGCTTTAAAAATAACAAGAGATTCTATAATCAAAGGACACAATTCTAGTCTGTTAAAATATAATAATGAAATTATCTATTCTTACAAAAAAGGAATTTTTAAATATCATTCAAAAGAGAAAAGATTTGTGAAAGATACGTTGTTAAGTGAGTTTTTTAAAAATGATGACTTTATTTCGGGAAAACTAGTATATGATCCTGTTCATAAATCTTTATGGAATTTTTCAAAATCATCGTTAAATTATATCACTCCAGGAAATCTAAGCGATATTCCTGATTTTAAAAGTATAGATATTAACGCTCTTTCAAGAAATGGTGTTAGAAGTTACGAAAGTATTGTTTGGTTTCGTGATAATAAATACATTTTAGGAACCTCATCGGGCTACATTATTATTGATTTAGATAAATTCGCTAGCGCTTCAAATGAATTATTTATTAATAGTATTGCAGTTAATGAATTAAATAAAAACCAAAAACTAATTGACAAAAATAAAAAGGGATTATTTAGTTATGATGAGAATAATATTCTGTTTTCTTATAATGTCAATAATTACGATAAATTTATAGAAACCAACTATCAATATCAATTAGAAGGCTTATACGATAGCTGGACTGATTGGACAACGAATAGTAGTGTTCAGTTTAAAAATTTACCTTTTGGAGATTATATTTTTAAGATAAGAGCTAAAGTTGGCAACAATGTTCTCAAAAGTGAGGTTTTTTATAATTTTAAAATAAAGCGTCCCTGGTATTTATCAAATTATGCAATTGTATACTATTTATTTTGTCTCATCTTGTTTTCTTTTATAATGCACACTAGTTATAAGAAATATTACAAGAAACAACGAGAAAAACTTTTACAAAAAGCCAAACAAAAACTTGAATTAAAAAGCTTTGAGAATAAACAACAAAAATTAAGTTTTAAAAATAAAAGTTTAAAACAAGATATTGAAAATAAAAATAGAGAGCTGGCCTTATCTACGATGTCTTTAATTAAAAAAAACGAATTCTTAGGGCAAATAAAAAATGAATTAAAAAAGACACCGGTTAATGAAAATATTAGCTCGGTTGTGAAAACTATTGATGAAAATATTAATTCCTCAGACGATTGGAAAATGTTTGAAAAGGCATTTAACAATGCGGATAAAAAATTCTTTAAAAAAGTTAAAAAGCATCATCCTGAACTTACATCAAATGACTTGCGACTTTGTATGTTTTTAAGAATGAATTTAAATTCAAAGGATATTGCACCACTATTAAATATATCTCCAAGAAGTGTGGAAATAAAAAGATACCGACTGCGAAAGAAATTACAACTGGAAAGAGAAATTAATTTAAATGAATACTTTATCAACCTAAATTAATCATAAAAGATTAATTATTTAATGATTATTACGAAAATCGAAAAATAAAATGTTGAAATAATAGATTTGATATAATTCACCAATTTTCAAGTACGAAAAATGCTATATTCGTAACTTAAACTTTTTGATTTTAATTGTTTTTGTATATCTAAGCGGTTCTTAACTTACTTTATTTGTTGATCTTTACTACAACATCGCTACAACATTTATGTTAATTACATGTTACATCAATGTAATTTTGGTTTCTGTTGATAATTAATTATCTTTCTTAGGCACTGTAATCATTGATTTTTTATAATAATAACTAATAAATATATTAGATAAGTCCCTTTGTATAATTTGTGTATACTATTTTTTTATGAATTTGAATTAATTTCATTTTAATTGTGATTCACAAAATTATAACAATGAAACAAATTTATTTACTTATTACTTTTTCACTAGTGTCTTTGTTTGGTTTTTCTCAAACAATGGAATTATCAGGTAATATTTCGGATGTCTCTGGGTTACCCTTGCCAGGAGTAACAATTATCCAAGTAAGCACGAGCAACGGTGCTATCTCAGACTTTGACGGGTATTTTACCATAAAAGGAATTGAAATTGGTGATCAATTAAAGTTTTCCTATTTAGGATTTAAAGAAAAAACAATTACCATAAAAACTAAGAATAGTTTAGTTGTAATACTTGACGAAGATCAAGAATCTTTAGACGAAGTTGTAATTGTAGGATATGGAACCCAAACCAAAAAAGAAATTACAGGTGCTGTATCTGTAGTCTCAAGTCAAACAATTGAAGAACTTGCTCCAACAAGAATAGAGCAAGCCTTACAAGGACAAGTTTCAGGTGTAAATATAACTACACAGTCAGGAGCACCAGGAAGTGCTTCTAATATTAGAATACGTGGAATTTCAACCAATGGTGATAACAGACCCTTAATATTACTTGACGGAAATGTAATTGAGGATTTGAGTGTGGTTACTCCTTCTGATATCGAATCTATTACGGTATTAAAAGATGCTACAGCTGGAATTTATGGAGTTAGAGCAGCCAATGGAGTAATTCTAATCACGACAAAGTCAGGTGTCAAAGATTCAGAACTGCAGTTAGATGTTAACTTATACGGAGGTTTTCAGCAAACTACCAGAACCTTACCTGCCTTAAATGCTTCCGAGTACGGTTTATTAGTCAACGAAGCCCATGTAGCAAATGGTGAGGCAATTGTTTTTCCCAATATTTCAGATCTTGGAGGCGGAACTAATTGGCAAAACGAAGTTTTCCAAGATGCAGCCATTATTAATCAAGATTTTACATTACGCGGGGGTACAAAAAAATCTGGCTTTGCAATTGGGTCCTCTTATTTAACCCAAGATGGAATTATTGGTGGTGGTAAGTCAAATTTTACTCGTTATAATGTAAGGTTAAACTTTAACACTGAATTATTCAAAAATCTTAATTTAAAAGCGGGCTTAATCTATACAGGGACAAATAGAAAAGCGCTTTCTGAAAATGCTATTGGTTCGGTTTTATTTAATGCCTTAAACAATGCCCCTACTTTAACAGTTAAGGACGAAAATAATCAGTATACCTTATCGGAAGGATTAGGTAATGAGGTAATTAACCCCATAGCTCAAATCGCTAACACTTATAATAAAACTGCTGTTGATAAATTAAGTGGAAATTTTGGTGGCAACTATAAATTTTTGAAAAACTTTTCTGTTGAATCAAACATCCAATTCAATTATGCTGAAGTAAGAGGTGAAGTTTTTAACCCTGTAGCGTTTTATGGTTCAGGGAAAGTCTTTAATAAAGACAGGAGTGAATATTCTGAATCTAAAAGCGTGTTTCAAGACTACACTTTCGATGCCATATTGAATTATGAAAAAGTATTTAATGAGGCTCATAATTTAAAAGCTACCATAGGAACTTCTGTATTTAAGACAGAAGGAGAATTTTCGGGCTCAATTGGCTTTGATATCCCTGATAACGACTATAACAATGCTAGTCTTGATAATGCATCGGATATTTTAAATTTCTATCCACTGGGTGATCCAACTTTTGATTCAAGATTATTATCCTACTTTGGTCGTATTCAATACAACTTTAAAGAAAAATATTTATTTTCTGCGCTCATTAGACGCGATGGTTCCACAAAGTTTGGCCCAGAAAATAGATTTGGTTATTTTCCAACGGCCTCTTTAGGTTGGGTATTGTCTGATGAAAGTTTTCTAGAAGAAGCATCGGCAATAAGTTTTTTAAAACTTAGGACTTCCTATGGTATTCTTGGGAATGATAGAATACCTGATTACAGGTATGTGTCCATTTTAAATGGAGAAGGTGAATATGTGCTCAATGGAGAATTGGTAACTGGTATTGCTTTAGGAACTCTATCCAATCCTGAAATCAAGTGGGAACAACAAGAATCATTTAATGTTGGTGTCGATGCAAGGTTTTTAAATAATGAATTAACATTTACAGCAGACTATTTTAGTAGAAATACAAAAGATTTATTACTAGTACCTGATATTTCAGGAATACTAGGAGGTACTGCACCTGGTTCTGGAGCTCCAATAATTAACGGGGGTGACGTAAAAAATACTGGTTTTGAATTCCAAATCGGTTATTCTAAGTCGTACAGCGATAACATGTCTTTTAATGTTAATTATAATTTTACGACTCTTGAAAACGAGGTTTTAAAAGTGGACAACAGTTTGGGTTATATTTCTGGTGGAGGATTTGGTATTGGTCAATCTGACGTGGCTAGAATGGAAGTTGGAATGCCCATAGGTTATTTTCATGGATTAAAAACCGACGGTGTTTTCCAAAACCAAAGTGAGGTAGACGCACATCCATCTCAGTTGGCTTTGGGAGCAAATGCACAACCAGGTGATATTAGGTTTGTAGATATTAATAATGATGGTCTTATCAACGAAGATGATAAAACGTATATCGGAGATCCGATACCTGATGTTACCATGGGTCTAAATATTTCCTTTGATTATAAAAATTTCGATTTTCAAATGTATTTGTTTTCCTCTATTGGAAACGAAATAGTAAGAAATTATGAAAGAAATTTATCCTTAACGAATAAAACTAGTTATGAACTCGAACGATGGACAGGTCCAGGAACCTCTAATTCTGTTCCAAGAGCTACTACAGGTGCTACTTCAAATGCTGTTTTTTCTGACTATTTTGTCGAGGATGCTTCTTACGTAAGAGCTCAAAACCTACAAATTGGCTACACCTTAGATAAAAATTCAACTAAAAAGATTGGTGTAGAAAAATTAAGATTCTATGCTTCGGTAAGTAATGTATTTACCTTAACAAAATATAGAGGTTACGATCCAACTTCCTCTACAGGGAACCCCCTAGGAGGTGGTTTTGATAATGGATTTTATCCAACGCCCCGAACTTTTTTATTGGGTGTAAACTTTAAAATGTAATATAAGTTATGAAAAAATTAAAAAAAATAGATAGAAAACTTTTAATCGTCATGTTATTGTCATTAGTGATGGTTTCGTCATGTAGTGATGATTTTATTGATGTAGATCCAACAGAGGAAAATTCTGAAGATTTTTTCAACACGGAAGCAGATTATCAAAATGCACTTATTGGTGCCTACGATATGTTACAATCTTCATTTATGAATGTTCTTTTAGGAGAAATAGCTTCCGACAACACTTTGTGTGGTGGAGAAAGTGCAACAGACACACCGGGTTTTCAGCAAGTTGATGATATGATACATACTCCTGTTAACACACAGCTTAGAGATATC
>Ga0206130_10003703_pt1 | contig 19643 bp, 14 predicted proteins | sample Helgoland_Spring_9_FD_148637 | JGI IMG/M metagenome (GOLD analysis project Ga0206130, IMG submission 148637) | Pelagic subsurface seawater microbial communities from Kabeltonne, Helgoland, North Sea - Helgoland_Spring_Bloom_20160512_1 | ecosystem: Environmental > Aquatic > Marine > Epipelagic ... | reverse complement strand
TAGATCAGCATAAACAGTGCCCAACGCCTATACCCAACCTAGGCTTTCCACGTACATTCAAAAATAATCTTGCAATGTCGGATATAATACGGCCATGTTGTAACTTAGCTTTTTTATGAAACTAAATCCTCCGCACTGGGCTTAGCCACAACCGTTGGGTGTAATGTAAAAAGACAACAATTATGACAAGACTAAAACCAACTGACTTTATTCAATCTGTACTTATTGACGAACTTGGAAGTATGATTGAAAAACACCCCTACATATCATTTATCGTAATGGGAATAGGAATAGAATTTTTAGGTAAGTGTATTGACAGATCACTAAATGATTGGAACGTTTCAGGAAGATCGTCTTCAGACTTTAAAAATGCGATCAAAACGATCACAAGCCTCAATAAATATGAACCCTATTTAACAACACATGACTTATACGGATCTTTTAGATGCGGATTAACGCATGCAGTATCTCCGAAGGCGAGTATTACACTTTCAAGTAAAAATGAGCAGGGACATTTAATAGAAACCAATGGACGACTTAATTTGAAAGTTGAAGATTTTTACAATGATTTTAAAGTTGCATGCGAATACGTGAAGAATGACAATTACCCTGATGGAGACAAGATGAAACGGGATTTTCTTGAAGTCCCAGGATTTGGCTTTAACGAAGGAACAAATATTGAAACCGGAATTACCAGCAGCATCGCTCCTGCAAGTGGTGCAACCAGAAATTAAAAAAGACTACCCACAATCGAGTAGACCGCCCCGCTAATTAAAGCTGGGTGGGCCACTCTAAACACTATTTTAATTGAACAACATATGAAAAGGATAGTAACATTAATTACGATAACCGCATTTTTGACCCTGAACACGTATGCACAGAATTTTTTCTTTATCGGAGAGGATAGCTTCCCCGTAACAGAAACGTGCACTCTACAGTCCAATTCAGATACTTCAAGCTCTTATGTAAATAATTTAAACGTCTTGTTTGGTAAGAGTGGTGATGTTGGAGTAATAATAGTCAGCACAAAAACGGTTTCTTCGGTCAGAATATCTGGAAAACTCCTTATATACCTTGATGATGGCACGGTAATCTCCTGTCTCGACAAAGGTGTTAAGGATAATGTAGATGATATCGCTTCAACGGCTTACTAATTAACAAAGGACGATTTAAGCAAATTGAAAAAAAGCAATATCAACACAATCCGGTATGAAGTAAAATGCGTTGAATGCTTTAGTAATCCTATTGTAGAAGGTAATTATTCTGCTTCAAACAATGGGGAGTTACAAATTGATTTTCTTGCCGTAATTACTGAATTCTTTAAGGAATGAAACAGTTGCCATGATGGGGTGGACATAATCGCCAATTGTCGGGGTAGTTTAAGGATATAATCAAGGGAATGTCTAAAAAGACTAGGTTGAAATCTATAATTACCTATATGACCCTTTAATTATCAGAAATAGCTTCAGTTATTATTGTTATAATTCTGTCACCAGTTGAACCTTTGTGTTAGAACGTCTAATAATCTTGCTGCCTGATTAAATTCATATGCAATATAGACTGTTGTATTGTTTTAGGTACAATTGTGAGTTGCCAAAACACATATATTTGGAAATAGTAAACTTCTTTTATGTAAATTTTTTTTAAAGACAAAAGGCTTCATCCAAAAATGGAATATTTGACTTACAGAAATGAATGAATAAGTTTTCCCATTAGTTTGAAATGTAGTTACAATCATGAAGATAAATTAGAATCAAAGGATGGCAAAAGTTAAACTAACAAGTGGGCGTCTTTATTTCCTTAGAGAAAAAGACTTCTTATCCCAAGAAACAACTCGGTATGTTAAAATAGGACTGGTCAGGGATTCAAAAGAAACAGAGCAGCGGATAAAGGAACACCAAACAGGAAATCCTAGGAATATATACGACTATTGTTCGCTTGTATCTCCTCTCGTCGAATATCTCGAAACCCTTTTACACTATAAATTCGGACACAAATGGATTACTGGTGAATGGTTTGATATGTCAATAACTGAAATGGATGAAGCAATCCAAGTCGCAAAACAATTGATCGCTGAGCAAAATGAAATCAAAGATGACCTTGAAAAAAGTTATGAGCTCGCAAATGTGGCATCCAATGGGGAAATGATTTCCGCCTCCCAGTTAGCTGAAGAGTTATGGGGAGATCTAATTTCGTTGAAAGTGGAAATGGATCGAAATGCAACTCTAATTAACATTATTCGATCTCAAATTGGACTTATCCTTGGAACGTCTGGTTCAATTGATGGCGTTGCTAAACACATCATCAGAAGGGGTACAGATTCTTTTGACAAGAATACCTTTGCTGCTGAAAATCCAGGTATTTACGAGCAATACGCGACAATCAAGATTTCTCCAGTATCTGGCAGTTTTACATTAAAGGGTAAAAAAAGCTTAAAAGATACAGAACCTGAATTATACTTAAAAAAGAACGGTCTACCGAAATTAGAGATTAAGGTTGACCTAATAGATGAAGATGCTTTGGTGCCGCGCACAGGAGAACTGGAGGAGTTACATAAAGAGTATATCGAACTTCAAAAAAATAAGCATAACTATAGTTGGGATTATTTAAGATTAGAAGCCCGATTAAAGATTCTTGTAGGGAACTCTGAGGGCATCGATGGTTTGTGTGGTTGGAAACGTGAACCCAAAAGTAAAATAGAATTTGACAAAACACTATTCAAACAGGAAAACCCCGAACTTTATATGCAATATGTAAAAAGGGGGCTTGACTCAACAGCCTTAAATGTATTCAGTTGGAGGGCTTATCCGACAGTCAATTGAAATTAAAGTCAGCACTATAAACCATACAATATGAAACAAGAGTAATATCGGTAACTTTCAATATACATGTTTGGAATTCATGATTTAAGGCAGTTAGAGGTTTGGTAAGCCTTATTTTTAGTATTTTTGAATTCTATCCAACTTACCACTTGAGTCTTAAAGACATACAATGGCCTCCAGCTAGAACTTATCGGACAGGAAGTGAAAACAGCCGTTTAAAATTCTTTTCTTACTCTCTAAAAGAAATTGTAGAGTTAAACTTATTGCATGGCTACTTTAGTTCTGGGTCTATTAGAGTACTAGCGCCAAACTTTGATTAATTCTTAGCAAAAGGTGAAAAGCTTAAAAATCATTAATCTATGAAATCACACCCGTTAGTAAATGAACTTCAAAAACTCAGCGAATCTTCTAAGCATGCGGTTGCTCAAGGAGGCTCCTATAGTTTGGATGAATTCAGAGAGTATCTGCATATTGAACGAGAGGTTGAAAAAAAGCTTCGCGATCAAATCAAGCATTGTAAAAAGCAAGACGAAGCACAATTGCTTTTGGTTTGCGGGAATGTTGGAGATGGTAAGTCTCACATTCTTTCGTTCTTGAACAAAGAGCTTTCGGAAGAAATGGCTCAGTTCATCATCCACAATGACGCCACTGAATCACATAATCCAGGCGATACTTCAAACGATACGTTGCACAAGGTGCTCGAAAACTTTCGAGATGAGAACATTGAAAATTCTTCTGATAAAATAATACTTGCGATCAACCTTGGAACATTAAGTAAATTCCTAGAGGAACATGGCTCGGAATACGGGCATCTTCTTGGTTATGTGACAGATAAAAAGATTTTAGATACAGATGTAATTCATGATGACCATTTTGATGCGAAGAGCTCTTTTCATCATGTGAATTTCACTGACTACCACATGTATTCGTTAACTGCTGAAGGACCAATTTCTTTGATTATCTCATCCTTGTTAGAACGATTAGTCGTAAACAACGCAAAGAACTTAGTTTACAAAGCGTATGAGGATTTGAAAAATCTAAGTTGGTCGGAAAATTGTCCAATAAGATTCAACTATGAGTTTTTATTCAAAGAGGAAAATCGTGAAGCGTTAATGAACTTGATCGTTCAAGCCATTGTTAAGAATAAGGAAATCATATCACTACGTTCTTTACTTAACTTTTTCTTTGACCTTATTGTTCCTGTTGGATTGAATTGGGAGAATTTGGATTTATACCAAACTCAGATTAAGAACAGCAAGGATGCCGATTATCTTTCTTATCTAATTCCAAATTACCTCTTCGAGCATCCAGAATTATCTGGAATTTTTGACAATATCACAAAGCTAGATCCATGTGTACATCGATATGCTGGCTTGGACTCCAACTTGATTAACTTAATTAATTCTGAAATGCCAACTAAACTTTTCAATTCTCACATAGGAGAAGGAATAGTTAATGGTGTAGAAGACAAAGTTGATGGTGGAGAATTAAAGAATGAGGAACTTACGAAATTGTTTATTCGATTAAATTTCTTCGGTAAGCGCAAGGAAATAGCACATTTGAGCGATCCATATTTTGAGAAGTATATGCAAACCTTGTACTATTTCAACAACAATGAAATGAGTGCCATTAAAGAAGTTTATAATTTGGTTCAAGAGTCTGCTCGTCGCTGGTATGGTGATCCGAAAAAGCCTAAGAAGGTTGTTGTTAACCTGGGAAGAAATCAATCGAAGTATCGTGTGTTTAAAGATTTCGGTGCTGAACCAGAATTTGAACGACAAGAAGAAAAAACGAATGATGTTCTAACAAAGTTTGTTCAAGAATTCACCTTGAAATTCAAGTTAGAGGACTCAAAGGAACCCTTGCGTATTCACATCGATTTTGGTTTGTACGATATATTGAATCGAATCTTGAATGGATACCGACCAAATAAAAAGGATAACAACAACTACATTTCTTTTGTGAGTTTGATTAATAAATTAATCAATCAAGACAATGACAAAGCTGCATTGGAAATAGATGAAGTGAATATCGGTAAAGCAGCCGATTATGAATTGATCAAAGATTCATTTGGTGAATATAAATTTCGAGCGTTATGATGAGAATAGAACTATTACGGGAAGGAGCTAAAGGCTTGGAAGGAGTTTATTTGAAGAATAATAATCTTTCTCATAAAACTGGTAATCGAATCAAGTTAATGCCATTTAGGACGAAATTCTTAGATGCATGTACATCCGATTTTCAATCGTTTCAAGGAATCGTTGGAGAATGCTTCCGTATTTCAAATGACAAGTCATTCGACAAAGCGTTTGCAACAGATAAAGAAGCTTCTTTTAAGAAGAAGCTTAGAAACCATATTTTAAAAGAGGTAATCGATAAAGTCAATTCAGACAACAAAGAGGAGTTTAAGGACATTGTGATTAGCCTTTTCTTTGAGGAAGACGGTGGCTTAATCAAATTCAATAAGGAAGTTCTTCCTTACATGAATTTCATTCATGACCACTCTCAACTGAATGAAACAGCACGTTTTTTCTATGATATCTTCTTAGATGAAGAAACTTTGGGTGGTGAAGAGTTAACATCGAGTAAAAATGACAACCTCTTCTATCAATTGATCGTTGAGTGTTTACCTGATTTAAAGGACAAAAAGAAAACGTCTTCAGCCGTTAAATATGCAAACCTATTCAATGACATCAAGAAACAATTCTTAACAGACTTCAAGTTTCTGGCGACCAACGAAGAGTCTTTCTTGAAACATATTGAAGATTTGTTCAAGTATTATTACTTCTTCTACTTGACCCAATTAGCGCAACGCTTAAATGCATTCGGTGACAGTAACGAAATCAAACCGATTCACTTCTCAATGGATTGGGAAACACTTTCTGAATCTAGAATGGGATACCAATATGGGTGGAAGAAACTGTCTTACAATTTAGAAGGGTTGTTTGCACATGCTAATACGGTTGAACTATTGAACTACATTACCATAAATGGAGATTCAATTGGGGATTATCAAGATGTAAAAAACAAATGGACTGATTTATCATCTGAAGAAAGAGATGAGCTAATTGCCAAAATTAAAGAAACTGCAAGGTTCTATACGGATCACATTAAAGGTTTCTACGCTGGTGAAGGCTGGGAGAAATGTGAAGAACAATTACGTTCTTTTTTAGAACGGCATCAGGATAAGTACAAAGATGAATTAAGTATTGAACTTGTTTCATTTTACAAAAGAGTTAAATATCAATTTGATAATTCAGAAAGAATAGCTGCTCATGACCGATATGGAAAATGGCTGCAGTCCTTCTGCAAAGTGAATTACACAAAAACAAGAGGTCGACTAGGATCTACAACTGTTCTTACCCAGGAGCTGCTTCTTTTCTTAACGAAACTATGTGTTGGACAGGAAGAAAAAATCAGACTGAATGAACTTTGGGAACAGTTAAACCTGAGAGGAATAACTTTTGATGAGGCTTCAAAAGGAGAGATCATCAAATTATTCGAACGAATCAATTTACTTGAGAAAAAAAGCGATAGCGGAGATGCACAATACGTCAAATCAATTATATAAGTATATATCGACGCTAATTGTCGATTATTTTGAAGGTCAAATGATTGCTCCAGGAGAACGATTCAATCTCTATTTGGAGGATGATGAGCATGTGAAAGGACTTTACAAGGAGTTTAAGGCTGCTGAAGTCAATAATGGTAAGTTTAGTTACATGCACCCAGAAGGAGACGGCTCTAGCTACAACACTTTCTATTTGCAAATTGGAAATACCCAAGTATTGATCGCTTCGAGCGAAAATGCATCTGAAGATTACTTCACGATGTTGAGGAATCAGGTTGCTGATCAAAAAGAAGACTTTGAAGGGAAAGCCATTTTGATACTTTTCAGTGGTAAATTGGATAGTTTATTAGGTGGTAGTGGTAGTTTGATTAAAGAAGGAATGCCGCTCCACTACAAGAGCTTTAAGAAAACACTGTTACGTGATATCAATGCTTCAAGGGCATTTCAAGATTTTGAGAAAATCATTCTAAAGGAAGTACTTGATCGAAAGACAAAGAGTGTAGTTGAAGATAACAATTCCATTTTCGACTATACACAAGTGATCAAGTCACTTGTCAATGAAAAAATTGAAGGAAAGGACTACAGCAACTTAGGCTTATTCCAGAATTCAGAACTTTCAACCTATACAGATTTAAAGAACATAAAAAAAGCGCTTGATGGAAACTTTCATTTATTCAGCAGACTGGAGAACATGCATTTGCATGGAAACCCGGAAGCAGAACTAGAGCGACTTGTATCAGAAACAGGAAAACAAAATCTGACAAAGGAAGATTGGGACACACATGATTACTCCGAAATTCTGAGATGGAAAGAAGCGAAAGAAAATAGAGTTGCACCGGTTTTCCAAGAAGTGATTGGAGGTAATATGTTTACACCTGTTTGGTGCAAGTCAGATGGAACTGGTGTTGCAGGAAAAAGATCCAACAGCATTATTGTATTCAATCCAGAAAATACGTATCCCCTAAACCTCGAACTAAAATTCGATCAGCCAACAAGGACGGATGGAATTGATATAAAGAAAGGTCAGGATGTCTTAAACGTTACGAGTGGAGGACATGGTCTTAAAATGGAGATCACGAAAGCGAATGCAAATGAACCTTTTAGCCTTGTGCAATATAAGGATCCACTAACAAGTAAACTATACAAGTTTAAGATTCTTCACCTTCCCACAAAGGATCTTCTGTTGAAGAATTTCGAAACGAATTTCCAGATCAGCAACAAGTCAAATCCACAATTAATGTTGGAGGAAGCAGATGAGCTTGTTTTCAATGAAGGACTTGGTTCACCGATCAAGGAGACTTTACAAACGAATCATGAATATGCTGTCGACCAAGAATGTGAGTTAAAGTTACATGTAGATTATGCAACGATAACAGAGGATATTGTCCCTTTCAAGTTGTCAATTGAAGGACTTACAGTTCCTTTAGCTATAAAACCAGAATCTGAACCACCTAAGCCTATAATTGGTTTAGATGTTTGGAAGGATAAAAGACAATTCAAAACAAACTTCAGGTACTCGTATGAAGAAGATACGCTGAAGCTGTTGTTCCGAAATAACGAGCGTACGGTTAGAAGTGAATTCAGAAAGAATCTATTGCTCGAAAAGCAAATTATTGAGTCTGACTCTTTCTCTTGGACTGAGGTGTCTGACAATCAATTAAGAGGACAAGACCTTAGACTAAGTGATGACTTAAAAACTGCCTTCAATAACTTAAGAAAACATTACCTTGAACATGGTGGCCTACCAAGTTTAATCTTCCTCAAAGAAGAGGTGAAAGACTTAGCTCAGAAGTATATTACCGTTTACTTAGATGAACTGATGCAAATTGCTGAGAACAAACCTCTGACTCGTGAAGAGAAAGATTTGGTTTGGCTTGGTGTAGTGAACGAACAATTCAATGACGGGTTGATCAAATACTCTCCATTGCACCCGATTAACATCGCCTATCAATTGTATCTAAATGATCGATTAGGAAACGAAGAGGTTTATGATGCCATCTTGAAACGATTGAACCCAACGAATCTTGTTCCCTTCCTAGAGAACGAGGGTAAGGTGTACACACCGGTTGATTCGAATGATTCACCTGAATGGCTGTACTACACAGAATACCTTCAGTCGGAACAATCGGTACCGAAGAACTTTGTGACAAAACTGATTACTTCGAAACTGGAAGGATTTACGCACAATTTTGATTTCTTATTCTCACAATCCAACTACTCTCCCATTATCTTAAATGTGATCAATCTTGGAGATTGTAAAGAGGTTGTACAAGGAATCTTTGAATACTACAGAACATACCTGAATAAACACACCACGAAGCGTCCGAATGATTTGTTAGCAATAGACATTAATATTTATGGTTCGGATAAATTGGTTTCTAAATTCGAAGAACTTACCTACTACGACAAAGTAGAAGATGTTGAGGAAAGAATGGTTGTTAAACTCAAGACGAGTAACTTCGAAAAAGAAGACTTATTGAACATCTTCTTGGAGAAAATTAACTTCTATTCAAAACCCTTCCCGAAAGAGAATGAAGCATACGAATATGCGCACATCACGTTCTATCAATTCGATCGAAATCAAATTCAACGTAATACCAATAAAATCAATGACATTAAGTCTGGTATTTCCATGAATGGATTGATGGCGGATGTTTCTTCTGTTCCAATGGGAGACACATACCGTTCTGGATTTGGCTCGAAACACATGCCAGTTCAACGAACAGACTTAACAAATCTAGCATGTAACTACAATGCAGTGGTAAATGTTGCTGCGAGTGGAGAAAACTTTGAACGCAACAAAGCCATTTGTTCTACCATTGACTTTAATGTAAAAGACCAATTGCAGAATTTGTACACCAATTCCCAATGGGTGACCTATATAGATCCGAAGGTAGACTTAGACTTCTTTAAGGAGAAAGACGACTTAGTGATCATTCATTACAGTGATCAGTACAATAACTCTAGCGGATACGATGCCATTACCGTATCGGATAAAAGAGAACAATACGCGAATATTGTTGCCGAATTCTTGGCTAAAAACAAGGTTCAACTAAATGACGAAAAAGACACCATTGAAGTAATCAACTTTTTTAATGCGATTAATGGAGATTGGTTATTAAAATTAATCCGACAAGACAGTCAGTTCCCAAGGGAGAAGATTAGCTTGTTATCCGGAATTAAGTCTTCATTAACCTTCTTAAATCATCCCAATATTGTTTGGGTGCCTGTTTCCTTGGAAGAAATTTTAAGGATATCGGGAAGTGCTGGTCTTAAAATGTCAGATGGTTTATTCTCCGCGAAGAACTTACACTCTAAAGAATTCTCCTTCAGTGATGATCTATTGATGATTGGAATTGAAAAATGTGAAGGTAAAGTTCAAATGCACTTGTATCCAATGGAATTAAAAATTGGAGGATCTAATTTAGTGAGTAAAGGATTGGAACAAGGAAAGAAAACAGCCCATCTTTTACGCGAACATTTATCGAAGGATGGTTTCTTAGGTGAATTCTACCGAAATTTCTTTGCCAAATTAGCGATTACCAATGCAGAGAAAATGAAGCTCTATAAAATCTGGGGCAATCAGAAATGGGAATACATCTATAACGACTTTCGTTCGGATTTACTGAACAATAACTTTGAAGTGTCTACAGCACTAGATGATGCCTATGGAACATTTGGATTGATACACTTCGGTAATGGAACTATTCAACGTAAACTAAAACGTGAGAACGATTATGTTCTTGCTGAGTTGTTGGAAGAAGATGGGTATCACTTCTTGGTGAAGTCCATTGATGAGCTGATTGATTTATTCCATAATACAGAGACAGGGATCGAAAAATCGAACTTATTGGTTCAAAAGGTTCCGAATGGAACTTGTGATGTACCGCCATCAGTGGCAACACCAATTGAGAAAATTGAATTAGCAGATCCGGTTGCGCCTATTGAAGACTTGCAAGAAGAAATAGTTGATGAAGTAATTCCTGCAAAATCATCAATCAATTCAGGTGAAGGCATTGAATTACTCTTCGGGACGCACCTGAAGGATGGTAAAGAAGTAATCTGGGAGCCGAACAATACGGATGAAGTCATGCACACCAATACAGGAATCATCGGGACGATGGGAACTGGGAAAACACAGTTTACAAAGTCGTTGATTTCTCAAATGATTTGGGGTAAAGACAAAAATGTAGGCAATGAAGAGTTGGGCATCTTGATCTTCGACTATAAAGGAGACTACATAAAAGATGAATTCGTGAAAGCGACGGATGCGAAAGTATTCGACCCTTTCCACCTTCCGTACAATCCGTTAGCATTGGATGCGACTCCAAAGTCGAAACCAATGTTGCCACTGCACACCGCAAATGACATCAAAGAAACTATTTCGAATGCCTTTAGTTTAGGGAATGTACAGAAACAAAAGTTGCGTGATGTGATTGTGGAGGCTTATGAATCAAAAGGAATTTACAAAGCGAAGCGAGATACATGGTCTTTGCCAGCTCCTACTATGGGAGATGTGTGTAATATCTATATGTGGGATGAGAATGTAGCGCAAGACAGTTTGTATGCAGCCATTTCCAATCTACAAGACTTCGAGATTTTTGAACCGAATTCTTCGAAGACAGAATCGTTGTACAAATTGATTGAAGGTGTTACAGTGATTAATCTCTCAGGATACGATGAATCTATTCAGAACTTGATTGTAGCGATTACACTAGATGCCTTCTATACACAAATGCAAACACATGGGCACAGTGCCATTGATGGCAACAAGCGCCAGTTAAAGAAAATGATCTTGGTAGATGAGGCGGATAACTTTTTGAGCAAGAACTTCAACTCGATTAAGAAGATCTTGAAAGAAGGACGTGAATTTGGTGTTGGAACCATTCTCTCCACACAATTCTTGAACCACTTCTCTACTGGAGAAAACGAATACTCGAATTACATTTTAACATGGGTAATTCACCGTGTGAATGAAATTAAGACAAGAGAAATTGAATCGTTGTTTACGATTGATTCTAGAGTTCAGCGAGACAACTTAATGAAAACAATAAAAGGACTTGAAAAACACCACAGCATTGTGAACCTTGCTGGATCTGAACCTCTATTGGTGAAGGATAAAGCTTTTTGGGAGTTAATCAAAGAAAGGGGAACATAAACATAGAAACCAGACTGTCTTAAGCAAACTGTGATTATAGAAAATTTAAATAGGGCTTTTGCAAATACACAGAATAGCTACAAATACTATTGGTGGCTTTCTATAAATGAGCTATGTCATACAGAAAAAATACAGAAAATTGCCTTTGAAGACATTGTGCTAAAAATACTTAGTAAATTATGGTATCCAGTTAATTACTTTAAACTTTCATTTGGCAAGCTGGATAGATGCTCTAGATATGTAAAACAAATTCAAATAGATTATAACATTGAAGACGATGTAAGTGAAAAAGAATTATATCAATTTTTACTTGACAATAAGTCATCAGTACTTCTTAAGAAAATTACTGCAGAACTTACAAGGTATGTGCCATATCGATTCATTAGGCCTTGGTTTAATGAGGAAACTCACGGTTTGTTAGACTCTAAGGTGAATAATGCTCTCTTAGCATTGCAAAATGATTCTTGCCCTTACATAATTAACAGAGAACAAAAGAAGATAGAAATAAACTCTGATTCGTACAATTGGATAATTAGCAACTATTCAATGACTAAAGCATTCACTTATTTTGAACTTGTAAAGTACTTAGAAAAGGAGAATCCAAATGTCTCTGGTATCACAAAAAAAATAGATAAACCCGTATCCAGAAATCTATCAATTGCCAGAAAATATTGGAAAAATTTCATAACCCAAAGCCCTAACCAATTAGATGTATTTGAAGGTACACCTTTAGGAAATATTAATCATTTTAGTCTAGACCATTTTCTTCCCTGGAGTTTTGTGACCCACGATTTGTTGTGGAACTTGCACCCGGTTGACAGAATTATAAATAGTTCTAAAAGCAATAAAATTCCAAGCTTGGTCTATCTTGAATCTTTTGGTGTAGTACAATATAAGTTCTGCAATTATTTATTGAAAGGAAATCATGGTAAACCCCTTGAGGATTACTATAGTTTATTTAAATGTTCTCAAGACGAATTACTAAATATTTCACAACAACATTTTAGTGAGAAGTTGAAAAGTTTCTACTTGCCTCAGTTTGAAGTTTCAAGAAACATGGGGTTTGATCAAAATTGGTCAGTTTTATAACTATACTTTAATATAGCTAAGCAAGATTTCTATACCGTCCTTGTTTAGATTATCATTCATATCTGAGTATATATTTTTAAGACCTAAATCCATATGAAGCTTTAGGTATTTGGGTATCTCTCTATTCTCTTTATAAACATCATATTTTTGGCATATCAAAGCGATATAGAATGCTTGGTTTTCACCAAACAATACTTTGCTGCTATACTCCTTTCCTTTAGAATCTTCTATTTGAGCCAGATCTAGTTTGTTATGATTAGCTAGAGAATATCCTAGGGCAATTCTAGCAATAACATTTTCAGGACCTAAAGCAAGTTTAGATGTTAGCTCAGAGACTATTTGTTTGTTCTCAAATGAAGTTTTAATACTATTGAACATGACTACTCTGATTAAATAATAGGTTTACTGGCACTTTACTTAATGAAGACCTAACACCTCCATTGTTATCCATTTGAAAACAAGTTTTAACTAAGGGTTTAAGCATATTAAACTCTGTCTCAGTCATTTCTTTATTCAAAAGAGGGAAAAGTACCACTTGCTTAGAGATAGATGGATAGAAGTTTTGTATGATATTACTAGAGTGTGTCTCATCAAACTTTTGTAGTGGACTGTCTATAAATACAGGGAAATCTATATTAGACTCATCTACCAAAGCTTTTAGTAATGATGTGGCATATAGCTGTTGCTCACCTTTGGAGAGTGTGCTTTTGTTTATCTCATTCAGATTAGCATCGAGCAGCACAACATCCATTAGGTCGTTGTTCAATTCTATCCTAACACCTTGGATCATCGTCTCTTTGTGCATCAAGTTCTTAAGACCAACTACTATTCTCTCTTCTAATGATGATTTTTTCTGCTCCTTCATCCTGGAAATAAATACATCCAGATTACTAATCAAGTCTTGTGATATAGCGTCCTTCTCGATGTACTTTTCATGCACTTTGATCTTTTTAGCTAGCTCTGAAACAACCTTTTCTGTACTTTGCTTCTTGGCCATTAACTCACCATACTTCTGATTTAGAGCGGTAAGTTTATTGTCTAAGCCAATCAATTGTTCATCTGTAACTAACTTTTCAGTCCTATACTTCTTAATCACCCCATCTGATTCTTTGCTTTCAGCGTCACTGAGCTTTTTGGAGATTCTTCCTAACTTTAATCGAGAGTCTTTCAATCCCTTAGAGATTTGTTTTAAACGTGCTGCGTACGATGATTTTAACTGGGTAATTAATGAGTCGAGACTCCTCACTTCATTAGTAGTAAAACTATGCAGAGACTTAATGGACTTCTCTACCGACTGATTAGGTAGTAAGTGCTCCTCTACAAGACTCAGCATATTAGCACGTATCTCCTTCAATATGTCAGGAGAGAGGTCTTTATGGTTGAACTCTTTTATTGTCTTAGAAATTTGAGACACCTTACTTGCTAGTACAGTGTTTATTTCTTCTGTATCTGCTAAACCCTGCTCTTTTATTACTTGTTCTCTTACCTCCTCTAGAATTTCAAAAGCCATTGCAAAAGGTGCTAACTCTAACATCTCTTTAAACTCTTCTTTGAGTTCATCAATTTTCTTTTGATAACTGTATTTGTCAATACGAAGGTTATTAATGTCATCTAAGGAAAGAGATGAACCCTTGCGGATTAGATTCTCTTGTAATTCATTAGAGCGCAACTGAAGTCCTAACTTATCCTCTGTTGCGCGATCAAGTTGAATTTGCTTCTCAGTAAGGTCGTTATTCAGAGTATTTAAAACTCTTGAAAGTTCTTCAAATTTAATTCTGTCTCCTTTCTTAGCAGAATCTTTTCTGAATCGAATACGAAGATCCTCCAAGTTCTTTTTTAGGTCAACATACTTCTTTATCCCAAGTACCTCAGAGTAGGCTCTGTTCAGCTTTCTTTTCTCCTCAATTGTTTTGGTCTCTGCCAAACTAACTATCTTTTCAGAATCAAAGAAAAAGAACTTCGCAATCTCTCGAGGCAATACAAAATCTTGGATAAAAAGCTCATCGCCCACCTCCTTGGTTAATTCATTTAAATGACCATCGATGTATATCTCAAGTTCATCAAGTCCACTTTTGAAATACCCTTTTCGCTTGATTGTAACATCTTCACAAACTACAGAAGGTATATTGACATCTGTAAAAGTTACTTGAACTGAAAATTCTTTCACACCTTCTCTTGCTGAGTACTTGTTCATGCAAGATGAAACATACTTTTTATATCCGCCTAATTCATCAATTTCTTTTTTGAATACATCCTCTACATCTTTCATGTTTTTGCCATAAAGGCACCAAATTAGTGAGGTTAGAAAAGTGGTTTTACCATACCCATTACTCCCAGAAATTAGATGAATGTTCTTTTCAGCATCCTTCTCAAACTGAATGGCATTATTCGAGTAGTAAACTCTAAAATTGTCTAATATTATCTCCTTAATAAACATAGTTCTTGGTCGGTTCTATGAATTCATCTAATTTGTTCTCAAGGTCTTTGTGTAAACCCCATCTATTCATCAGAATTGTTTTTGATTTCTGAAGGGTTAGCAGGTCATTTATTAGCTTGTATTGTTCTTCATCATTATCGCAAGACTCTAACAGCATTTCCTTTTCCTTAGCTAAGGTTTCATCAATTTTATCTTTGAATGCAAAGTCCTTTTTATATATCTCCTTGTAAAGGTCTGAGACCGAATATTCGAATATATCATCTCTATGCCAGATAACTTGAATTGCAACCAACTCCTGATTCGTAATTAACTTATAACCTGTTTTTTGTTCGTCAATCTCATGCTGAGCTTTTAGTAATTGCTCTAAGATGTATTTACGCCACTTTGGCCTATATGGACCTATGCCATCTGCGCCATTTCGACGTTTATTCATTCTATACTTTAACGCATCATATGTTTGACTACTCCGATCAACAGTGTTCTGTAAAAAGTCTCTCAATTCTAATAATGGTTCCATCCATTCTTCTCCATTGTCAATCAAATGACCCATTGAAACATCATTTTTAACTACAGTGCATACCCAACAACCAAATCTACTTTGACCACATGAGGGAGTTGAAATGTCTGTTATAAGTGGGCAGTCTCCTCCGCTTGCATTTCCGTAAAGTGTTACTAAGTCTCTGTTCGAGTTGCCCCAAGGTGGTTTAGCGGCAAGAAGATACATCCATACTTCATCGGTCGTCATATTTTCAATTGGTGAGTACACAAAGGCGTTGGGTAGATTATGCTTCCTTAGTCTGGTTCCTTTTATTTCAAACTTCTCCATGGATTTTGCCCTAGATACACTTTCTGCTTTCCTAGTTCCTAAAAGAATTATGACCTCACCTTTTTCACTAATCTTATCAAGAATAAATTTTGTTGTAGGTTTTATTTTCAAACGTTCCGTACACCACCTAAAGATGCTGTTTGGTGCTGGATAACCTTTTCCAATCAGATTAACCCAAAAACTATCTTCTAATGCAGGCGTGGTTTGATGAACAGATATTGGTAATTTCTGAATAGTAGCCGCTTCACTCAGCTGTTTAAGGCTTCTCTCAACATAATCTAGAACTTTAGGGTTTTCAACTAAAGTGTTATTGCAAATCACATAAATATGCCTCTTTCTTTGTTCAGGAGCTAATTGTTTCAACGCATACCAAACTAATTGTAATACAGTGCTAGAATCCTTACCTCCACTATAACCTATGATCCAGGGTCTTGTGTCTGGACGCAGATATTCATTAAGTATTTCTCGTTCCTGTTGTTTTCGATCGAATGACATTACTCAAAACTAGCGATTAAAAATACTGGAAGCAAAGTAAGATCAGTCAATGTGGATACTTGTCGAATTTGATGATTCACTGTTGATATCTTTGAATAGTTGAAAGGTCGCTAACAAATCAAATGCGGGACGTTCTAACGGCAAACTTTGGATAAACAATTTGAGCCATTTTGGTAACTACTTGAGTATTTTTGGTAACATATTTTAGTAAGACTGACTTAGATGAAAGTAGACAAACCGAAAATTTGGATTAAATCTTTTTTTAAATCATTTATTTGGTTGGTCATACCCCTTAGTTTATTTGGAACAATAAAAAGTTGCTCGATTTATAGAGAAGCAGGGGAGCATTTAACTCCTGCTTCAGTCAGTGTTAGTGGTCATTGGAGAGGGGGGTATTATGTGTCACCTTATCATAGAAGACCTCCAGGTGCAGTTAAACATGATGCACCTTATGAACGAAAAAGGAGATATATGATATCACTTTTTATTGTTTCCGTAATAGGGGGAGTTGTTTCAACTATATTCTATCCACTTATGAGCATAAATGAAATTAAACGCCAACAGAAGACTATTAAGGAAATTGAGAGAAAAAGGCATGAAGAAAACAGAAATAAGCACACTTCTTTAATTCTTAATAATTTAGATTTCAATTTCTCACAATTGCAAGTTATTCCAATCGATCTGAAAGTGCGGACCGCAATAACCAAATATGAAAGAGCAAAATGTAAATTTTGTAATTCAGCTATCACGAGTGAACTGTTTCATGTTTCATTCGTCGCGACTACTAAAAGGCACTATGTCTGTCTTGAGTGTTTGAGTGGTTTTGAATCAAAAAAACTTGGGAGGAGTCAGCCTAAGACTACGTACAAACAGGAATTTGAATATGCCTTAAATTACTACAAAACTCTTGATAGGTTCATTTTAGAGTTTAGAGAAGAGATTAACACATGTGTGTTTACATATAGTGACGCTGAACTGAAAACCATTTTTGAGGCTGAAGTACTAAAACCGTCACCAAAGCCTAAACGGCATTGAAAACCAATTTAGTCGGAATGTTACCAAAATGAAACGAACACACATAACTACAGTTCAATAACGGTCTGAACCGCTCTAAAAGTTTACAACTTCTAACGCTCTTTCAATAAGCTTTTCCTCTTGAATCTGATCTACCTTCTTAAAATGCCGTGGGAAGAATGCCGCTAAATCATTTTGCCCTAGAGCGTGTATCTCTTTGTCTATGTGAGAATTATCGATTTCCTCGAGGGTTACTGCACCATCGTACATAACAAACTCAATGGTATAAATTTCATTCAATTTCGGATAATTCCAATACTTGTTGGTTCTGGGCCAAGAGCCAGTTATACACACTACTTTTTCTCCTATTCTAAAAGACATATTCTAATTTTTTAAGTTATTAAAACATGCATTAAACAAATTACACTGGATCCCTTTGACTTTTTGGACTGGGAGTCCCACATTGTATCTTGGCCACCGTGCTTAAGGAAGAGTCGGTTGGCATCCATTTGGATTCTTAATGCGGAGCAAATATATAATATTTACAATATAGTATTACACTGTGACGAGATTTGTTAGCTGTTTACGATGTAATGGTGGTAATAAAATCGCCATGAGACTTTGTTAATTTTAGTTGCGATTCGTTTGCATTTTTATCCATGAGAAAAAGACTTGAAGAACGAACAAACTATTAGATCAAAGTAAACAAAAATCGATATAAAATTCTTTTGAGCGGACGAATTTACCAGAGTGCAGGTGTCCTTTAAAAGTAGAGCCTAAAAGGACAAATTATCTGAGGTGATGGGTGCTAAGTGTAATTTATTTTCTACAAGAGTATTTTGTTATTTTACTTTTTCTTAGTTTTGAAGTGTATTTCGAACCTTAAGAGGTACCAACCGAGTGAAGACACCACGGTGGTAAAACGATACGGACAATTAGTCAAAATAAACGTTGCAATCCTATTGGTTTTAAGAAATACGAGTAACGCCTTTTGAATTAAATGTTATTTGTATGAAATCTGTTATCAAGCTCACTTTTAAAGAACTAGAACAAAAAAAAATAGACTCGTCTCTCATAGTACTTGAGGGAACTGGAGTTATTGTACACGATTTGAAATTAGGTGATGGAAACCATCTATTTCAAATTGTACATACCAATTTGAATACTCTTTTTCACTTCTCAAAATATAGAGATTATCAAGTGCTCTATTTTTACAAAGACAAAGAATTTTATGGAGCCACTTATGTCATCGACGGAGGTGGTGATTACTTGATTCAAACCACAGCAAAGTGGGTAATGTTGATACCAGTTGAAAGGAAGTTGAATGCTGATTTACTCAATAAACTAGAAAAAATCAATTTACTTCAACCCTAATCAGAAAGCAACATGCCATTATATGTCAATTTATCCCAAATCGTATTTCGAAAGTCGATAATAGAAGAGAGATTCCCTCGTGGAGTCGAGGAATTTAAGGCAGCTTTTAATTTTAACACAACACCGCTCAACGCTGAGGACAATGAATTAATCAGTTTTGTTTCAATGAATGCTGAAGATGTGAATTTTGAGGCAGCTGCCTCTTTTGATTGGCAAAAAGATGAAGAAGGCTTTTTTGCAGATCCATCTATGTTTTTCTTCAAGGTGATGGAATTAGTCGGAGATGTTTCGGACCTTAGAATAAGCTCCAACGAATTTGTTATAATCAATAGGTATGGTGGTAAAATGTGGCCATGTGATTGGATAGAAACTAGTGATGATGACTATCCTGTATTTTTCTGGGATATTTCAGCTAATGAAAATGCAAAACAAGAAGCAATAACCAGGAGTAATTGCCTCATGAGCGAGATTGAATCGACTTACGGTAGCTGGGCTGCATGGAGTGCGCCGATTATTTGAGTTGATTAATACTCCATTACCCTCAAATCAAGACTGAATGTCTTTTAAAGACCAAAAAGTCTAATATGATGTAAGGAGTTTTCAGAAACCGGCAAAATGTAAAGGATTGAATTAAATCAGTACACATCACATAATTGTTTTACCTATGTTTTACCCCAAAATAAAAAACCCTTGCAAGTATTTGACTTACAAGGGTTTAATTATTGTCTACGTGATCCAGCTGGGACTCGAACCCAGGACCACCTCCTTAAAAGGGAGATGCTCTACCAACTGAGCTACTGAATCATCCAATCAACAGTTATGGGCGAAACCAATTCCGTTTTTTGAGGGTGCAAAAA
>Ga0206130_10003697_pt1 | contig 19653 bp, 16 predicted proteins | sample Helgoland_Spring_9_FD_148637 | JGI IMG/M metagenome (GOLD analysis project Ga0206130, IMG submission 148637) | Pelagic subsurface seawater microbial communities from Kabeltonne, Helgoland, North Sea - Helgoland_Spring_Bloom_20160512_1 | ecosystem: Environmental > Aquatic > Marine > Epipelagic ... | reverse complement strand
TACTTTCACTTCTTCTTGTGTTTCTCTTAACCACTGTGGTTTTCCGGTTGGATTATTTGATAATCCAGAACCGCCAGGATTATCGCCCGGTATCCAATTATATTTTACTTCATCGAAATTATACGATAATCCGCAATTTGAAATAATGACATTGCTCAAGTTATTAGCTTCTACATTTTTAGTTAATAATTCATTACTTGTTGGTAATGGCTCGAAAGCATACAATGTTTTACATAATTTTCCCAATTTAATAGTATGGGAACCTATATGACAACCGGCTTCAATTACAATACTATCTTCATTTACATATTTTTCAAATACACGGTGTAAATGTGGTTCCCATATTGTATTTTTTCTCAATGATTGAGATATTGGACAATTTGAATAAACGTTAAAATATGCCGACTTTTCATTATGATATTTGTCAACACAAATTAGTTCCTGCATAAGAAAAGAATAGACGTTTTTTTATATGAATTTTACATAAAAATAGAATATTTCACACTAGATATTGTTGTTCAAAGATATTTCATTCATATAATATCCACTTTGATTGGCAACGTAGATAAGTATATGCACGATACCAACTATACATCCTTTTGTTTTTAGAGATACACTATTATCTAGTACTGAATATACAGAATCACTTGTATAATAACGCCAAGGCGTGTACACAAACAACAACCAACTATACACCCATACATAACTGTACCATAACGTATACGAATTGAAATCATATTTTTGTTGTGTATTGAAATAACATAGGATGAGATAAGGGACGGAATGATTGATTTCGCAATGAAATGTTTGCAATTCGGTAATTAAAGTCTTTGTTTCCGCATCATCTTTATCTTTCATCGCAAAAAAATTAATTGTAATATGATATGCAAAACAAATAATAAATTGAACATTATAACATATAGGAAGTGCCGGCGGGTAAAAATAAAATAAAAAATTTGCAATATGTCCCGTATCTGTTAATCGAATCAAATGTTTCCATTTATATAATCTTGGAATAGGATACAAAAATGAATAATGATAATAATAATTCGCAGAAAATGCTTTCAAAAAAATATATAATGATAAAATTGGATTGTATACACTATATATTCCACATACACATATAATGTAGACTCCATTTTTTATGATAACATCATAAGTATTCATTCATATACATATGTAAAAATCTTTATGTTATTTTTTTTGTTTAAGAAGGAGGCAATGGAGCCAAACACATTCTTATTTCTCCCAAAGAAGCTACGTCATATTTGACAATCAAAGGCAAATCATTTCCCAAATACATTTCCAAATGACTACATAAAGGTGTGCATTTAATAAAATGGCTCAGGCTTTTCAATGAGAATTCTCCCTGAATAATCACAGAAGCATCGGACTTTTGTAAAAACTCCATATTTCCACCTGACTCACTACGGAATATACGCGAACTTGCAAAATTTCCATCGCAAGAAAATACTAAATCATTACCTACTGATTTTATCTCAATACGATCAGATATACCATTCAAATCGCGAATAATTTTTTGAAAATCAGTAGTTGGTAAATTAATCACGGTGGAGTATTCTACGTCGGGTACCACCAATTCTTCTACATCTGGTTCAATCAACCGCAATTTTTGACTATAGCATTGTTTAATATCTCCATTATCATATTGCAAACCAAGATGGGAAACAATGCCTTCGTGATAATCATCTTTATCGATATACATAGACAGAGTATCGTCATTTGACATCGTCGAAATAACCTTAAATAAATGAAGAGTATTGGCACATACAATTATTTTTTCTGGATCGCATTTATAATATTCAAATTTACTTGCGTGCAAACCTACATTTACCAATATAGTATGTGTCTTATCAAAATTAATTATTTTCATACCATCTTTGGTAAATGTAATAGTTGCATCGGTTAAAACATCTTTAATGGCGGTTATCATATTTCGTATGGGCTGAATTTGGACAGTTTTAATTGTCAATACATTGTTTTCCTCATTCATTGCAAATTATAATTAGTTCACCGCGTTTGTTTTTATATTTTATTTGAATAAAAGTATATTATTCAAATACAATTTATTTTTTCTTCGTTTTATTCAAATTACATCTATTTGCCTTTCGACACGTTTTTTTTGCCAGTTTCAAAGCAAGGCTATCGTTCTTACATTCTTTTTCTAAAATATGATAATCTACCATACCCGCTGGGCCTCCTGTTATTGCACTACCTAATCTTGCAACTCCCCAAGACTCTGCGGTTTGATTCGGACGAGAACCAGACGAATAGTATGCGCCCATTCCTTTGTTAATAATTTTACGCAATCCTTTTTGCGAACATTTCGTTTTTTTTACTAAAGCGTCGTTTACTTTTAATTGATCAATATTATAGATTTCTTTCACATTCATTATATGTTTAGACATTTTGCTACGAAATGTCTTTACTTTAGGACGCTTACTATATTTACCATTTTGATACATTTTCCGGCTCTTTATTATATTTTTTTTTTGTATATTTCTATCTTCATTACTCAATACTTTAGGAATATACCTTTGAGGAATGGACATTTGTAATATATTATAATATTCTAATATTATAATATATTTATTTAGTATATAATATGACAACGAAATTGAATACAGAAAATTATACTCAACTCAATACTGATATTGCCACTCTATTTAGAACTGGGTTATACTCAGGAGTTGCCATAACTTTATACGCTGACGAAGCAGGAACAAGTGTGTTTTTATATAACGGATCGACAATTGAGCGTAAAAAAGTTTCAAAGGCGGTTAAAACCGCACCGTATACTGATAAAAATACGGGGGAACTGATAAAGGCAAATATCAATATTTCATTTGACGACGGTACATCAAGTATTTGCACAGATGATATCGATAGTTGTTGGTATAAAGTAGAGGGCATTGCGGTTCAACGTAGACGATTCTAACCAAATTATTATTTCATAAATATTATGCTTTGTATACTATTTATTCTCTTGCAATTACCATCTTGTTATTGATTTCCTTCAACATTCCTATTTTTAATAATTCAGTACCTAATTCAACCGCACGTTGATAACTATCATAATCATACACCTCGTTTGTTTTCGAATTTAAAACGAACTGAACACCATTTTCAGTTATTTTTTTCCCTTTCCAATTTATTTTTTTGGCGTCTAATCCGCCCTTGTCTTGTTTATCTTTTTCAAAAGATGGATAAGATGAAAAATCGTTAGATTCGACTTTACCAAATCCATAACACACTAGCTGCTCTTCCGATTTCTTATTTGTATTACCATATAAATTACAATCTACAGCGGACTCTTTTATTGCTGTTAATATTTGATTATTAATACGCTGCTTCACACTCGCTAATTCATACAACGACTCGTCTGTCGTTATTGGTGTCTTTTTATCTATTTTGCTTGTATCGCGAATGATCAATTCAATGTGTTTTTCATTTTTTTTCTGTTTCTCACTCAATGTTGCTACATACAAATAAATTTTTACATTCCGCAATTCTTCGGGTAAGTCTTCGTGGCTACATATTCTTCTAGCTCTTCCTACAACTTGCTCTACGCGTACCATATGCCAATACGGTTCTACTATATGCACAAATCGTGTGTTTTTTAAATTAATACCTTCGGCGCCAGAGGACGTAATCATAAACACTTTGATGACGTTTCCATATACATTATCCTGTGCAATATTATTCAAGCTGTTCGTAATGGTTGTTGGTACATATTCCCACATACTATTATAAACATTTCTTATGATTTCCTTTTCTTCTGCCGTTTCGGTGCCAGTATACAACACAAATTTGGGTTTCCCTTTATCTTGTTCTTCCTCTACTAATTCCCAAATATTATCGGTACGCTTGATTTTAAATTCAGCGTACCCGTTTGCTAATAATATTAATCGCAAAATCCCGATTCCTTCCATTGTTCTAAAATGACTATACACTAAGTGTAAACCATCATTATCCGGATTCGAAATATTCTCCAATATTTTTGCGAATTTTGGACTATACGTAGTCAACTCTTTCTTCGATAAATATAACTGTTCGTTATTATCACCAATCGTATTCAAAGCTTCCAACGCATTTTCAATTCGTTTTGAATACTTTTCTTCTTCATTTTCATCTAATTTGTTATCTGCACCCTCATTTTCTAAAGTAACCTCAGTTTCGTCGCGCGTTGTGTTTAATACAATATCCACTATATCTTCGGACGTTTCCTGGTCGTCTTTCAAATTAGGAATCGGACGATCGATTCCCGAAGGAAATGTGAAATTACAAGCTGCTCGTGAAAATATACGATACGTTGAAGATATCGTAAACATATCATCATCTCCCGGTTTTTTCATTCGAGTCATTTTCTTTGCTTTCGATTCTTTATCGCTTTCTACTTTACGTATTTTTTCGTACAAACTGAATTGATGGTCCGTCATCTCGATTTTTTCAATATGGTAAATATCTCCTTCTTTTGTCTTTACATAACTTGGCAATAATTCTTCCTGCGCACTTCGGAAATAAGAGGTCAACCCTAATATGCGGCGCTGAAATAAATTCAAATTAATTGCATTTCCAGTATCCACGTCTACGAACGATTTCAAAAAAGAATCGGTATCGTCGGGTAATGATTTATTGCGGATTTCTTTTATTTGTTGTTCCATTATATTCATTTTATTTTTTTTCAACACTTCTAACACCAACCTCAAAAAGTCGCTATCTGTAATATTGCCATTATCGTCCAACTTAACCCCATTATATTTGTCAAACAATTCATTGTCTCCCCCTTTCATTTTCTCCGTCTTGTTTACTGCTGGTTTTTGTTGTTTGCGAGTTCCTTTTAATACGCCTCTTTTCTTTGTATTCACAAATCCATAAGGGTTTCGGGTGATGTGTAATTGGTTGTCGCTATATTCAAGATAATCGTATGTTTTCATACCCTCTTTATCCAGCATTTTTTGAATGGTATCTGCATTTAATTTTTCATTTCGGTCCCATTTTATTGGGATAGTCCACGTTGTAATGTATCCTCTCAATAAATTATACAAAATTCCGATTTCATTCGGGTAATTAATAATCGGCGTACCTGTTAACAAAACCACCTTGGCATTCTTTGCACTCATAATATAATCATACAATCGATAAGAAATCGATTTGGGCTGTTTAATCTTATTCACGATTCGACTTACAAAATTATGTGCTTCGTCAATCACGATGACTGAATTATCAAATGGATTACGCGTATAATCTCCTGAAATAAGTTTCATTTTAGTTTCATTCATTCCATTGTAGTTAATATCAGTGTATTTACTGCGAATCATTTCATTTAATTGTTCGTCCAATAGTTCCTTTTCGTGTGGTTCCAACAATTCATAATTAGCCTCTTTGTTTATATTTACTAACCAAGCTCCGCGGTGATTATGAATGAATTGCGTAGATAGCGACAATGCTTTAGATAATATAGCCACGTACTCTGGTTTACCCTCAATACTTACAAATTCCCAAAATTGATTCTTTTTATACATCTCATCGCCACATTTTTTCATTTCACTGAAAAAATTCATTTTTAACGAAGCGGGAGTCATCACAAACACCCGTTTATGCGTTTTCATACCCTCTGCTATAGCAATGGATGTACACGTCTTACCCGAACCAAGACCGTGATATAACAATAACCCGCGATAAGGAGTATATATATTTAAATAATCGCGCACAACCTTCTGATGTGTAAGTAAATCAAACACTGTGTTTTTATTGTTATTTCCGCAAGATATTTTATCCTGATTATCCAACAACTCTTTTTGATAAGGTTTGAATAGCTGCGTCAGCTTTTGAATGAAAATTTTGCGATTATTCATATAATAACTCGACGCTTTTACAATAACCTTTTCTTTTTCACTAGGTAAACGGTCTGCGACTTTTTGCGTTCTAATTATAGCTTGCGTCAAATCAATATTATTGACTTCGTCTTTATCGTCTTGTTGTGTTATCTTTATTTTTCTTTTTCTACCCGGTTTCTTTTTCTCAATTACAACTTCGGTTGCCTCTTCGGTTGCCTCTTCTACGTTTCTATCTAACCTTTTTTCCAATTCTTCTGCTGCTTTTTTTGTTTCTACTGGATTATGTATAATCAGTTTTCTTGTCGGGGTGGATACACGACTTTGTTTTTCATTTTCTATATTTTGATTCATTGATTTCACTTCTAAATTTGATTGAATTCGGTTTAATATCATATTGCGATTTATATTGCTTGTTCTCCGACGATCGAGAATAAAGAGATCCTCCTTTTCATTTTCGGTTGCTTCTTTAACTAGATTTTCATTATCAATACCATCAACCATTTTTTCTTCTTCATTCGATACTGTAATATTATCTTGATTTTTTAACCTAATGTTCACTCCCTTAAATGAAACAGGCACTGGTTTTTTTTCAAGTTTGTCTAAAGGTTGAAATATTTGGGGATCTTCTCCGTACATATTGAAATTGAATATATTTTATAGGGATATAATATATTCATTCTCTTTGTTTGCTAACTTTTATTTGTCTATCAGGATATGCCGGGATAATTTTTTTATCACTTTATTATCTAATTTGATTTGTTCATTTCCAATATCACCTAATATATTTCTCATCATATTCACACAAAAATCATATTTGGGATGTTCCCCATTGTCGCTTTCTGGATGCTGTTTTCTCCAAATAGGTACGAATGCATAATTGTGCTTTGCTACACAACCTATCATTTTATGCAATTTTGAATTTTCAGGAGTATCTTTACTCCATTCGTTATTGTCTTTGATGTACATTGTTTCCCGTTTTAGATCTGTACAATGAACCGGCCGTTTGGTTACGTCTAATTCTTTAATGCGAGACAAAATCAGATCTGTCATTCCGGACACATATCCGTTTTTGCCAATGTTCTCAATGTCCTTTACATTTATATTCATATTTTCAATAAATTCTGACATGTTCATCGCGTCCTTACACGTTGTATTCAAGAAAAAATTCAAATTAAATTTTTGATTGTTATTTGTTGTATTGTTAATTGTTTTTCCATCTTTGAATGCATCTAATAATTTTATTTGCATATTCATATTCTGTTCATTTGTTTTAACCAATTGATTTTGCGTATCCTGCAATCGTTTTGATTGTTCAAACAATAAGTCTTTGAAATCTTGGTTTTGTTTAATAAGGGCTACTATATTATCGGATTCAACTTCATCGGGCATATCGCGTTTTACTGAATAATTATCTTCGTCGCTATCATACGCCCCTCTGCATTTTTTTTTATGATACCATAAACTATTTCTTGCATTAAATAACTTATTACACAACCCACATATGAGTTGTGTATTTTTGTTGGATTTTTTGTTCAATATTGTTCGGGTTTGATGTTTTCGTGTGGAAATATGTTTAGTATAGTCTCGTTTACTTACGGTATTGTAGTTGCATATTTTACATTCATAGGATTGTGTATTATAGATGGACATTTTTGTTCTAAATGTTCTATACTTATAGAACATAAAAGTCCACAAGCTTTTTTAAAAATAAATAATAAAAAAAAAAGTATGCAGTTAAATTGGAATTATTTATTTTGCATTGATAGCATAAAGCTTTAAATGAAAAAATGTGTTTTTTTTTCCAAAAGACTTCATTTCAATTTCTAAAAAAGGACAAAAATAAATGTCCTTTTTTGAAAATCCCAATGAAGTCTTTTCCGAAAATTTTAACATTTTTTTGAATATATATAGTAGATTTTTATTGATATATATGTATTATTATTATTTGAATAATGCATATATGGTTTGAAATATGCATTATTTAGTATAATGGTGTATAATTAGGTTTCGCAAGCAGGGAATCAATATTTATGTTATTAGTGTCTCGACCGTTTTACCTTTTTGTTTTGGATTTTTTTCCATTTTTGCCTTTTTTCATATGTTTCGTTTGTTTTCTTTTCTTGGATTTTTTATGAGGACGGAGAGATTTACGTTTACCACCGGTGGGGTTAGGCTTGATAAAGTTTTTTATATAATTTAGTATATCTTTTGGTTCTGCATTTTCTATAGCCTTATTTTTATAACATTCACTGTATCCGGCCAAACGTCTTAACGGACAATGATTTTCCTTTAGATAATCCGCTTTCCAATCATTTATGGCTTTTATGTATAATGCATCGTCTCTGTTATTATCGTGATATAATTCTACGAGATCACCACTATGCTCATTAAGAATAGCAAATGAATCTTTAGGTAATCCGGACGAAGGTTGAGATGATCCTTTTTTAGCGGGACCTGCACTTGGTTTCCTACTCATAAAAGATAACATTATATATATATTCTAATAAGATTATTTTTTAATGACATACAAAAATTCCTTCACGTCTTTATAATCCTTTTCTCGCTTGTAATTACTAATACCTTTTAAACGATTGTATGTTTTATGAACAATCGGTATTTTTTCAACATTTGCACTCTTATTTTTCAATAACGCGTCTAAATCAGGAATGGAAATAATTCCGCCATCATTATAAGATAACAAAATATAGGTAGCATTTGTATTCTGTATCAAATTTTCCATAGCAGATTTCGCTTTAACCAAACTATTATAATCTGATTGTTTCCAATCCAACGGTTGACCGCGGGTAGTCTCAGGAATGGTTTCGTTTTTATCCCAACGTGTAATAATATCCAATAAAAAGTAATAAATATTGTAAGGATGTTTGTTATAAGGAGGATCATAATAGACAATATCTAAAGGTTCTCGTTGAAACAATTCAACCCATTTGTTTGTATCCATTTGTGTATTTTTCACGACACAGTCTTGGTCATTAAAAATAGGATAAGGTAATCGAATCGATTTGGTAATACGTTTGGTATCAACCCCATTTTTACCTCCATATGCACCGACTTCGCCGTTTTTGTAATACGCAGAGAATTGTCCGTTGGTATTATTATGTATAGATGCTTCGACAAGAAGGGGTGCTAATAAATATGGACGATATTTTTTAGGAAGCGTTTCAATATAATCACGTATGATATCAATACGGCGACCGTTTTCTCGCGTATAATATGCGCGCTCTCCTTTTTTAATAGGTTCTCTTTGAGGGGACCAATGTTTAGAAATCCACGGGTTTTCAATAGGTTCTTCAAAACGGTCAGCGAGTGCATTCGCTTGATCAATATATTTATGAATTTTATTTTTCACAGTCTTACTGGGTGTAGATAGATAACATTCATTCATAATATAGCTATAACCGGCCAAATCGTTTGTGAACAAAGACCCGGCTTTGGTTTTCAACAAACGTCCGACAACACCTGATCCCGAGAATCCATCACCAATGCGTAAATGGGAGGAATCAAGTTTCTCCACAATACCATCTACTGCATCGCTAATTTTGCCCAATAACTTACGTTTGTTTCCCATATAAGTAATAATTTGTTCCGATAAAAACTGTTGTTTTCCCGACATATATATTCTATATTCATATTTTGTTTATGTTATTGTCCCTTACAAAAGTAAAAATGCCATTTACCGGCAAATGAATACAAATAACTCTATGTAGTATAGTATACCATGTCCGAAATTAAAAAAATAAATATTGTATTCAAAGATCCCAAAGAGGTCTTGAAAGAGAAAAATGAACCCAAAAAAAGAAGTATCACAAAAACAACCAAATGGGCAAAAAATACAAAAAACGTATCACACGAAGATCAAATCAAATATATAAAAGAGATATGTGAGGATACTATACAAAATCCCGAAATTTGTAGTATTATAGTTAAGCAAATTAAACAAAAAATAAACGGATATCATAATCAAGATGTCATCAAAAAAATATTGAATGAGGACAAGTTTGTAGATTTCAAATATGTTATCGATTTAATTCGCGATAGTAATTTGAATTGTTTCTATTGTAGAAAGCCTACGTTTGTATTATATGAAAATGTGCGTGAAATGAAACAATGGTCATTAGAACGCATTGAAAACCAATATGGCCACAATAAAGAAAATGTAGAAATCGCTTGTTTATCGTGTAATTTAGGAAGGAGAACAATGTATCACGAAAGATATCTATTTACCAAACAATTAGAAATTATTAAAAAGGATGCCTAACAATGAGAGTAATATTCAAAGATCTAAAAAGAATATAAAATAATAAATGGATGAATAAGTAATGGAATTATCAAATACTTTTATGACAACTGAAATGTTTTTTCAAGGCAATAAGACGAATGAAACTGAGGTTCGGCCAATGTTGTCGATCCATCAACATATCGAAGATAAATTAGATGGTTTTTTGAAAACGAATAAAGTCCCCAACCTACTATTTCATGGAACGTCTGGTTGTGGAAAGCGCACATTAGTGGATCGTTTTATTTCTAAAATATACAATAATGACAAGCGAAGAATCAAACAGAATGTTATGAATGTGAATTGTGCGCACGGAAAAGGGATTAAATTTATAAGAGAAGACTTGAAATTTTTCGCAAAGACTAATATTAAACACGTTAATGGTTGTAATTTTAAAACAATAGTATTACTAAATGCCGGTTATTTAACTACAGATGCCCAATCCGCGCTAAGAAGATGCATAGAATCGTTTACCTACAATACCCGTTTTTTTATTATTGTTGAAAATAAACATAAATTATTGTATCCCATTTTATCTAGATTTTGTGAAATATATGTGCCAGAATATATTGAAGACGGTAAACTTATTAATTTACATCGTCAAAAAACGGTTATGGATCATTCTCAGTTTTCGAATGATCTCTCTATATTGTCCATAAAAATAAAAGAATTAGACAAAAATACAAGTACACATACAGATTTAATTGAATTATCTGATGAAATCTACAATAAAGGTTTTTCTTGCTTAGATTTAATACACTGGTTTGAAAACTGCGAGGAATTAAATAAATTAGAAAAAAGTAAAGCGGTTATGTATTTTGATAAAATACGAAGTGAATACCGGTCTGAACCGTTTTTAATGTTTACAATCCTAGATTATGTTTTTTTGAGAGAAAATAAGGATATTTGTTTTTAAAATAACAAAATACTTAAAGTCGTATATACATATGTATATACATGGACGATTTTGTTATTTCAAATTTGCACGAATCAAGAAATGAATGGTGTAGTCGCTTAGTAAGTATATTTACTCCCCTTATTATCGATGGGATTCGTTCAATATTGAACGAGTCTTGGACGATGTGTGTCAATAATGACGAGGCAAATAAATATTTGATGACCTTTCAAAATTTATTATCGCGCATTCCAAAATGGAATAATAATATAATTGAAGAAGAAAAAAAACGTATTATTGAACGTAGTGGCTGTGATTATTTGGAAGATTTAATTACCTGTGTTCATATTATTCAATTAAAAGTACTTACCTGCATTCGTGTGGGGAATAAGCAAAAAAAGATAGATATCTCAATTCCGAATCTAGACGTATTCATTCATAAAATTTACATTAATGTAGCAAGAAAGCTTTATTCAAATGTTTATTTATTTGAAAAGAATATATCACCATTGCAGATACAGAAAAATACTAGAGAATTGGAGTTGATAATTCAAGAATGTATCATGATGGCTATTCGCGAAAGTATTCCAACGGAGCAAATTATCCGTGCGTATATGGACGATAGTGTAGAACACGAAGAACAAGTATTTGTAGAAAACATAGAAGGCCCTGAGCCTGGGTCTGAATCGGAGCCAAATGCCCCAGTATCAACAAACGATGATATCAGTGAAGAATACGATAACGATGATGAAAAAACGCCCGCAATCGTACCTTCCATTCAAAACGCCGATGATAGTGAGATAGTAACCAAGTTATCTTTCAATGATATAGATAGTGTATTGGAGGATGACAATACAATCAACAATGTCGATGCACCGAAGACGATTGAGAGACTGGAAGATATAAGTACGAGTCGTGCTTTGGAACGTAAGTTAGAAGAAGAAGAAGATGATGATGAAAAAATACACATTTCAACAGAGCAGATAGACCTGAGTGGTTTTGACATATTGGATGATAATGCGACAAAAGTTTTGTCAGAAGACATTTTATTGAATGATGTAGAAGAGTTGCCGCCCATTTAGGAAAAATGCGTTGTACATATATTAAAATATTCTTTATTTTTAATATATTTGATGGAAAAAATTATAGTGATTGCAGTGTTGATATCCTCTCTATTCTTTTTGATAAAAGTTTTAGAAATGAAGTTTCTTACAAAAGAAATGGTACCATTGAAGCAAGTAATACGCGATTCTGTCTATGTTTTTGTAGCTAGTTTTGCAACTCTATTTGTATTTTTAAATATGGTACATTCCATTGATGATTTTATGAATGTTATTACAGGCAGTAAATCAGATACTTTGAAAGCAACCCAAGTATTCACTGGAGAACCTGGATTTTAAATCTTCAAAGGTGTAATAATAATATATTATATATAATATATTATTATATATAATATGGAAGAAACAAATCATATGGATGATGCAGAAAGTATTCAACAAATGATTGAAAAAAATAAAAAAAAATATGAAAAGGAAGATACACGGTTAACGGGTAAATATGATATTTTAAAGGAAGTACCAAAGAATGAACAACCTAGACTGAATGAAAAATTAATAGAAATGTTGGAGAAGATGTCTACATTAATGCAAAAGAAAGGTGATAATATCCGTTCAAGAATCTATAGTCGTGCCCAAGATACAGTCTTGTCAATAAATGAAGATATTACAGAAGTAGATCAAATGAAAGGACGACCGCATATTGGTCCAACCATTTTATCAAAAATGGAAGAGTATGTGAAAACAGGTACATTAAGTGAATTCGAAAAAGAAAAAAATAATCCATTAACCTGGTTGACAGATGTATATGGAATTGGACCAAAAAAAGCAGCAGATTTAATTGAAAAGGGTATTCGTAAAATCGAGGATTTGCGAGAACAACAAGAAGAATTATTGAATAAGGTACAAAAAATAGGATTGAAATATTACGAAGATATAAATATGCGTATTCCGCGAAGTGAAATCGACGAATTCAAGGATGTATTTGATAAAGAATTTCAAAAAGTTGCAGAAAAAGATAGTCAATCTGAGATAGTTGGGAGTTATCGTCGCGGTGCAAAAGATTCAGGAGATATTGATGTTATTATCACATCAAAGAATCCCGAAGTATTCAAAAAATACGTAGATTCTTTGAAAGAAACAGGTATCATATTGGAAATACTATCATACGGAAATACCAAAGCTCTTGTTATAGCTAAGTTGAAAGATAAAACTATAGCTCGACGTGTTGATTTTTTATATACAACACCCGAAGAATACCCATTTGCGGTTTTGTATTTTACAGGCAGCAAAGCGTTCAATACTACAATGCGCGGTTATGCATTAAAATTGGGAATTTCATTGAATGAACACGGTATGTATGAGAAAGAAAAGGGTAAAGAGAAAGGAGATAAAATAGAGAAAGTGTTTAAGACGGAAGAAGATATATTCAAAAAATTACATTTACAATATAAACTACCAATAGATCGAATTGACGGTCGCTCACTCGAAACGACATTGCCAATAATAGATGATTCCAAAACAGAGAAGGATAACCCGGAATGTTATGACAGCTGTGAAACGGTTCCAGGAGGGCTTTGTGCAAATGGGTGCAGTCCGAGTTGGACGAATAAACGATTAATAGGTTCTCGCAATTGGTGTCATTGTAATATAGATAAAACGGATTGTGATGCACATATATGCAATAAAGAAGAAAAAGAAGCAAAACAGATGAGAGGTGAGGATAAAGTTTCAAAAAAGAAGCGAACTACCAAAAAAAAAAGTCCCAAAAAAGATGAAAAACCCAAACGTAAGTATACAAAAAAAAAGAAAATTGATCCAATAATGCTAGAAACAAAGAAAGAAGAAAAAGAAGATCATATTGACAAAGTAGACGACGAATTACCAGAGTTGATACCAATTATCAAACAAGATACAATGGTAAAAATTCCCAAGAAAACTACACTTAAGAAAAAGGTACAAACGAGTCCAAAGAAGATGGTTGTGAAAACAAGAAAGAAAAAAATCATATTAAAAGATAAGGACATGAAGAGTACTATGGATAAAGAAAAGGCAAAGAAAACAATTTTAGAATTCAAAAAAGAAGGCATCGATGTGATTGCAAATCTTAATGAGAGTGATTTAGAAAATCTTATATTAGTAGCAGATGATCAATACTATAATACAAAAAAACCGATAGCAACGGACTCGGAATATGACATCATTATAGAATTTATGCAACGTAAATATCCAAAGAATGAAGTATTGAATAATATTGGTGCAAAAGTAGAGAAAAATAAGGTAGAATTGCCATACGAGATGGCATCGATGGATAAAATCAAACCCGATTCCAATGCATTGTCAAATTGGAAGGTGAAATACAAGGGCGATTATGTATTGTCTTGTAAATTAGATGGCGTAAGTGGATTATACACAACCGAGGGAGATACCCCCAAATTATATACGCGCGGAAATGGAAAGGTCGGACAAGATATTACTCATTTATTAAAGGTATTGAAATTACCCAAGACTGCAAATTATGTAGTGCGCGGCGAATTCATTATTCCTAAGCAAGTGTTTGATAACAAATACAAGAGTCGTTTTGCAAATCCCCGTAATTTGGTATCTGGAATAATAAATAGTAAAACGATAGATGAAAAAGCACAAGATGTACATTTTGTAGCTTATGAAGTAATCAAACCTGAAATGAAATCATCCGAACAAATGGCAAAATTAGCAGAATTGGGTCATAATGTGGTAATGAATGAAACAATCCCCGATATTACAAACGAATCATTATCGTCCACATTGATTGACTGGCGAACAAATTATGAATATGAAATAGATGGTGTGATAGTATCAAATAATAAACTTCATCCTAGACAAAGTGGTAATCCCAAACACGCGTTTGCTTTTAAAATGGTTATATCAGATCAAGTTGCAGAAGCAAAAGTATTGGACGTGATATGGACACCAAGTAAAGCTGGATATTTAAAACCTCGTGTTCGTATAGAACCAATCCGTTTGGGTGGTGTCACAATTGAATATGCCACCGGATTTAATGGAAAATTCATTGAAGATAACAAAATAGGTATAGGAGCAGTAATACAAATTATTCGTAGTGGAGATGTGATACCATATATCAAATCTATCACTACACCTGCAGAAAAGACAAAAATGCCGGAAGTTCCTTATCATTGGAACGAAACGCATATTGATATTATATTAGATGATGCAAATACTGATATTGTTGTAGTTGAGAAAAATATAACTGCATTCTTTACAACAATAGGTGTCGACGGATTATCAAGTGGAAATGTGAAGCGAATTATGAATGCAGGATTTGATTCTATTGTGAAAATTTTACATATGACAAAGAAAGAATTTGAAGAAGTGGACGGTTTCAAAGAAAAAATGATAAATAAAATTTATGATGGAATTCAAAATAAAATAGAAAAAGCATCATTGATAGATATTATGGTTGCGTCAAATTTATTTGGAAGAGGTATTGGTATGAGAAAGATTACGCCAATTATGACAGCGCAACCAAACATATTAATAGATAAAATAACAAATCAAAAGAAGAAAGAGTTATTAATGGAGATTAATGGAATAGGTAATGAAAATGCGAATAGTTTTGTAGATAACATTCCACAATTTCTAGAATTCTTAAAAGAAGCAAAATTAATGCATAAATTGGAAATCCAAAAAGACGCAGCAAAAGAAAATGAAATAAAAAATGAAATAAAACAACTGAATCATCCATTGACTGGAATGCATATTGTAATGACCAAAGTACGCGATAAATACATCATCGAAGAGTTAAAGAAAGTAGGAGGAATAATGGATGACAATATTGGAAAACAAACGAATGTGTTAATTACAAAATCATATGAGGATGTTTCTAAGAAAACCGAGAAGGCACGAGAAATGAATATACCAATTATGATACCCGCCGATTTTGTCAAGAAATATGATTTGTAAACTAGTATGATCAAGATTTGAATATTATCCCAATGTATATTCGTGCAAAATGCATAAAAATTGAATGAAATTATAATAAAATGAATTATATAAATAACAATATATAATTTATTAAATGGATCAGTGCTCGAATAAAGATGCGCGATATATGCAAATTGCAGGAACAGAAGCGACTAAATCATTAGTTGCATATAAACACGGTTGTGTAGCGGTTGTATCTGGTAAAATAGTAGCAAAAGGATTCAATAATTATCGTACCTATTCTAGAGATGGATTAATAAACCACACTTGTTCTTGCCACGCAGAAATAGATGTATTACGCAAATGTAAAAAGAGAAATATAACAAAGAAGATAACACTGTACATCGCGCGTATAATGCGAAGTGATCCATATACACTCAATATATCGATGCCGTGTACGGAATGTTATCGTACAATGAAGAGTTTCAATATAAAAAGGTTTGTGTATAGCAATCGGCACGGCGAAATAGTAAATAATAATATGATAGATTTTGTGTCTACCTTTACAAGCAGCGGTCAGTCCGCGATAAGTCAAGACCGTGTTAAGTTATTTTAGTTATACATAACACGGAAGTTGATCAATGTCTATGAGAGTTATATTGTTTTCTAACTGTTTTTTGCTGATTTCAAATTGATTGAAAAAATATAATTTCAATTGGGATTCAGGTGTATGTCGATGCACTGTTCGTGCTATCATTTTATATAATTTGAAATCTGGATATCGTTCCTCTCCGTTCTTTTTGTACAAAATATTTTTATTTTTATCATCCGTACACCATAGCGAAACTATTTTTTGTAGGTCATTAAAGTTTTCGAGATGTTCATCGTCGTCAATAATGAAATCGTATAACGAGCAGCCTAATCTACAAAGATCAAATGACATATTTGGATCAATGCGTGGTTTTTTTTCGTTGATATACGGTTCGCAATTGTATTGTGTGGACGCGTCTTCTCCTGGTGCAAAACTGTCGCTACAAAAAATCCGACCATTGAATCTATATATGCTGCGTCCGAAATCAATCAACTTATATATTTTACCGTAAGTTGGAACTTTATAAATTTGTTTTTTGCATCGATAATATAAAAATGGATCTTCAGTATGGATATACATGATATTATTTGTATGTAAGTCGTTATGAGTAAAATGAAAGCATTTTTGATAAGAATATAATATCATAATTACTTGAAATAACGCACAAATACCTTCTTGGCTACTCATTTGTTCATTTTCAAATAATTCATCCAATGTACCCTCGCATTTTTCAATACATATTCCCTGGCAAGGAAAGTTCATAATGGTTGCATACAGTTCTTCCGCAGTAGATGAAGAGGAGGTACTATTTTCACTTTCAGTTTCCCAATCATCGGCATTGCTTAGATTGTCTTCATTTAGATTAGCCATACCAGAAGAAACCTCATTATCGTCGTCGCTGTCATTTGAATTATTCTCTTCACTGCTGTCATCGTCATTGTCATCGTCATCGTCATCGTCATCGTCATCGTCATCGTCATCGTCATTTCCAACTTTATCGTTATTGTATATCAAATTAAATGAGCTATCTGTCGTACATTCTTCTAGACATTTGATATTTAATGCAGGAAGACTATAGCAACTTATATTATGTTTTTGTGTATTGTTAATATTTATTTTTTTCTTATTGCAACGCGAACCATAATTCAAAAATGGGTTTTCGATCGCTTCAATAGTGAATAATTTATTCATCTGTTCATTAAAATAATTGGATGACTGCAAATATTCTATATCATCAGACACGTCGAATTTGAAATCCATTTTCATCGATAAAAAAGACCCGTAGTAATCAGTTGCGTGAATAAATGAATGATTATGTAAGAGTTGACTTGTAAGATAATAGAAAAAATTGTCGACGTAGGCTGCGTTATTTGGATCCATATATTTCGGTATAATTTTGTCATTATTAGACAGCCTGGGTAGGTTTGGTATAGCAGACATATCATCTTTATATTTACCAACCATATAGCGGATTGGGTCCAATAGAGGAGAATATTTAATAAAGATATTTTTTTCTAAAGTATTTTGATTGATTGTATCAAAAACATATTGTGGATTCACGATCTGATATCGATGATTCAAAGTAAGTCTGTTATAATTATTTTCATTTAAATTGAATAATTCTCGATAAAGTGGGTGATAGTATTGTATATTATAAATGCCATATTCATCATATGTTTCGTTATTTTGAATAACTGTTATATTTTCGTCTATTATTTTGGGAAGTTTATGATAATGGAGTTCGAATTTAGGCATATCAAACTATTTAAATCAATATAAGAGGTGTTCATATTTTTCTTCTTAGTTTTGAACTAATATAACTAAAATATCTTATCAATACTATCACGTTTGATAGTGGGTTTATTAATATATCATTATTATATTAATAAATTTACTATGACATTAGAAATGAAAAAATTTAATATGCGCGAAATTACATTCAAGCCAGATGAAAATAAAGGGCCAGTGATTGTAATGATAGGTCGCCGTGATACCGGCAAATCTTTCTTAGTAAGAGATCTATTGTATTATCACCAAGACATACCAATCGGAACCGTTATTTCAGGAACAGAGGCTGGAAATGGGTTTTATGCTGCTCACGTACCTAAATTGTTTATTCACGAAGAGTATAATACAGTATTAATTGAAAATATATTAAGAAGGCAAAAGACAGTATTGAAACAGATAAATAAAGAAATAAATGTCTATAAAAAAACATCAATTGATCCCAGAGCGTTTGTAATATTAGATGATTGTTTGTATGATCAATCATGGACACGAGATAAAATGATGCGTTTATTGTTCATGAATGGTCGTCATTGGAAGATAATGTTGATTATTACAATGCAATACCCATTAGGTATACCACCCAATTTAAGAACAAACATAGATTATGTATTCATTTTGCGAGAACCATATTTAACCAATAGAAAAAGAATATGGGAAAATTATGCTAGTATGTTTCCAACATTAGAAGCGTTTTGTGCGGTTATGGATCAAACAACGGAAAATTACGAGTGCTTGGTTATCAATAACAACGCAAAATCCAATAAGTTGAATGACCAAATTTATTGGTATAAGGCGGAAAAACATCCTGATTTTAAATTAGGCTCACGTGAATTTTGGGAAATTTCTAAAAATATGGGATCAGACGATGAAGATGAAGCATATGATCCAAATAAATCTAAAAAAAAAACGACTACGATTAATGTAAAAAAATCAAAATGGTAAAATTATTTTTTACATTTACAAATTCGTCTAGCATATGAAGATTGGATAGGTTCGCCACAACAATGGCAAAATGGTTGGGCATCTAATGTAAACGATTTAACATCTACCTCAAATTTATAACCCAATCCAGTTTCACGATCCCAATATTTGCTATAATATTCATGCGTATATTGTGTGCTCCATAAATATTGTTTACTGTTTGATGCATATCTTGAATTTTTTATGGCACAAACAATACCCTTGTTATTGCAGAGTTTCCGTCTTCTTTCTAACCAGGTTTCCCTGCTTATGAATATATGACT
>Ga0206130_10003694_pt1 | contig 19658 bp, 18 predicted proteins | sample Helgoland_Spring_9_FD_148637 | JGI IMG/M metagenome (GOLD analysis project Ga0206130, IMG submission 148637) | Pelagic subsurface seawater microbial communities from Kabeltonne, Helgoland, North Sea - Helgoland_Spring_Bloom_20160512_1 | ecosystem: Environmental > Aquatic > Marine > Epipelagic ... | reverse complement strand
GATCTGGATCCCGTGGTTTGAGTGTGAGCGCCCGCTCGAATGCCAGAATCGCCCGCCCGTTTTCAGCCATCTGAAAATACGAGCTGCCGAGGTTTCTCAGTACGGAGACCCGCGGCCCATCTGTCTTGAGTATTTCCTGGTAAGATTTCGCTGCCTCCGGGAAACGACCACCTTCGTAGTCCGAATTCGCATTCTTGAAAACCTCCTCCGTGTTTCCGTATACGAACCCGCCCATCAGTAAGAAGCCCAATACCATTCGCTTGATCATTCTCATGCTGCCTCCTTGCTGCTCTTCGTTTCGAGGCGTGCGAGACTCGCTTCGAGCTTCGTTTTCCATGCATTCAAATCCTCGTTCGCAGGCGCTTTCCCAGAATACTCCAGTTGATCGGTCTTCGCGAGTATTCCGGCAATCGTATCGTCTTCCAGGTCGAGATCCGCGAGCGTGACCGCCTCTGGTTTCATCCTCTCCCGCTGAGCGATACCGATTCGGATCGCATTCCTGGCATTCAGGAAAAACGCAGCAGTATCTCCCCGCGCCACGGCCTCATCAGTCGCATCCAGCGCCTCTCGAACGGCAAGCCGAGTCGCTTTCCGGGCTTCCTTCACGGGATCCGCCCCACGGCCATTCCACCAACCCACGCCGACGATCGCCAGGCTCAGCAATCCGCAACCTGCGACCACGGGAGCGAACCATCCGGCAGCCGAAAGCGGTCGGTAAGGGGTCACCGCGCCTAAGCTTGTTGCGATCGGTGCGAGTTGCGGCACAGCGAGTTGCGGGGGTTCAGGTTGCTTCGCCTCCGCAAGCTCGGTGGGCTTTACTACATCCCCGGTGATTACCACTTTTTGGGAGGATGATTTCAGCTCGCGGTATTCGCCTTTCTCGGGATCAAAATAGCTGAACGCAAGCTCGACTTCCTTTTCCCCCGGAACCAGCGGAACGGCATTGAAGCGAAAGGTCTTCGCTCCACTGAACGAGGCCACATCGTTTGGCTCGAAATCCTCAGATCCCTTGTAGGTCTTCCAGTCCTCTTTGGGAGAGGGCAGCGGTGCGGCCAGTAGGGAGAAATTCCCCGCGCCTGCCACCAGCGCTTGGATCTGGCAAGGCTCGCCCGTTTTTAGAGAGTCTGGGATGCTCACGGACTGGAACTCGAACTCGCCGATCGCTCCGCTGAAATCCGCCGGGCGTCCCTCCTTCGGTAGCTCCCTCACCTCGAGTTGCGGTGGTTCGTCCGTGATCAGTTCCACATCCTTCTGTATCATCGGCGCAAAGAAACTATTCAGCAGGGAGCCGCCAAAAAACGGATCGTCAAAACCAGATGGTCGCTGTCTTCTCGCTGAATTGTCCCGCACCGCCACGGTGCCGGTGAGCTTGAAACTCGCCGGATACTCGCCAGCCTTCGTAGCAGAAAGCCCGCCGAACCAGGTGACAACCAGAAACCGTTTGCCATCGATCCGCTCGGTGGTCTGACTCGGTTTCTCACTGAGGTTGTGGAGCGTGAAAGCGGAGCCTTCGGGGCGTGGCATACTGCTCAGGGAAACCTGCGCCTCCGCCGGAAAATAGGCCTGTATCCTCACCGGTGCGATTTCGCCCGGATAAACGTGCTTTCTATCCTTCGACACCATCTGGAAGCGGAGGTGGCCGTATTTTCCGGGAATCTCAGTTTCCTCTTCCTCGTCTATCCCCGCCGGTGTTGCGTTCGGCGACGCTGCGACTTTCAAACTCAGCGGCTGGGTTGTGTATTCCTTGCCCCGAACCAGCACGGTGATGGCTGGAATTTCATAATCACCGGCCTTGTTCGATCCCACTACGAATGAATAGGTGATCGAGCGGGTCAATTTTCCATTGTTCATCTGGATCTGCTGGGAGGTGCCTCGTGGTTGCAGAATCAAATCTTTTACTTCGGGAATGCTCGGCTGCCTGTCCGGCGGCGAGTCGGCTTGCACCGTCACGTTGAGCATGACGCCTTGTCCTGCGGGCACCGTGTTGCCGGAAATCCGAGCCGTCACCTCGACGGCATGAAGTGTGGCGAAGAGAAGAATCCAGAGGATGGGAATCGCTTTGTTCATGGTCATTACCAAGTTTTTCCTTTGGTGGCTTTGTCGCGGTTCTGTTCGGTGAGTGGCACCGGAACCACGATCCGTTCATCACCGCCCAAGCTGTCGAGTAAACGCATCGCCTCCTCCTTGGACATCTCGCCAGCAACCCGCTCGCCCTGCGTCGCAGCGCCGCCTGCGGCTTCACTTTGCTCGCCATTCGCTCCTGCCTTCCCGGCTTCACCCGGCTGATCGGTCGGCTTTGGCGTGTCCTTAGGCTGCTTTTCCTCCTGCCCTTTCATGCCAGAATTCTCTTCGCCGTTTTTTTCTCCTTCGGCTTTGTCATTCTTCTGTTCTTCGCCTTGTCCATTCTTGTCCTGCTCTCCGGATTTCTGCTCCTCGTCGGCTTGTTGATCCTCAGACGGTTCCTTTTCGCCCTCCTTGTTGTCTGACTCGGATTCATTCTCTCCGTCCTTTTCCTGTTGATTCGGCTCACCGTCACCCTTTTGATCCCCGGGTTTGCCGTCTTTCGAATCATCTCCCTTTTGATCCTGCTCCTGATCCTTCGGCTCGCCTTCTTCCTGATCCTTGTTCTGCTGGTCTTTGTTTTCCTGCTGCTTCAGCTCATCGAGTTTCCGTTGCACGAAATCCCGGTTGAACTTCGCGTCGCCATCCGTCGGCTCAAGAGCCAGGGAGTCATCGTAAGCTTTGATCGCCTGCTTCCAGGTTTCCATCGTTTTTTTCGCGTCCTCCTGCATCGTTCCCTGGCCGATACGGAAAAGGGAGTTACCAAGGTTGTAGTAGGACTTTTTCTGGAGCGATAGATCCGGGGTTTCGAGTGAACTCCGGAGCTGCTCGGCTGCCTGCTCATATTCTCCGCCCTCGTATGCCTTCGTCCCATCGTTGTAGGCCGTGACAACATCCGCGCGGCCTCCGGCGGAAGTCGTCACAAAGGCCGCCGCAAGTATGGCCACGGGCCGCACCCGGCGTGCGACGGACACGAGAGCCTTGCGTTTCCTCTCAGGCTTCCGCTCTCCCAATAACGCCTGCAGCGCCAGCATCAGAAGCGCGGCACCCAGCGGCCATTGGAAACGTTCCAGCGGGACTTTCTCCAGTTTCTGAGCGAGCTCGCTCTTCGGTGCCAGTGCGAGGCGCTTCTGATAAATGGCATCCAGACCTTCCGCACCACGGCCGAGCGGGACATACAAGCCGCCGGTGATTTCGGCGATTTTTCTCAAAGCTTGCTCATCCAGCTGGGTTTGTACCCTTTTGCCATTGTTATCCCGTAGGTAAGTTTTCCTGCCATACTGGTCACGCACAGGGATAGCCTGTCCGTCAGCCGCGCCCACACCAACGGTGTAAATCGTAGTTCCGTTTCTCTTCGCTTCCTCGGCAGCTGCCAGCGCCTCACCCTGCAAGTCCTCCCCGTCGGTGATCAGCACCAGGAACCGCTGATTGTTACCCTCCTCATCGAAAAGCCTGTCGCCCTCACGGATCGCGCTCGCAAGGTCGGTGCCCTGACGCGGAATGAGATTGGTATTGATCGAATTCAGTGATTCCCGGAACGCGCCGTAATCCAGAGTCAGTGGGCAAAGCGCGAACGCGGAACCCGCGAACGGCACCAACCCGACACGATCGCCTTCCAGCTGATTGAGGAAATCCAAAATGCCGAGCCGCGCCCGCTCAAGGCGGTTCGGTGTGAGATCCTCTGCGAGCATACTGCGAGAGGTATCCACTGCGAAAAGGATATCGATTCCCCGGCGTTTCACCTCCCGCCACTCATAGCCCAGTTGCGGCCTGGCAGCGGCTACGGCGAGAAAAAGTATGGCCGCCAGCCAAAGCCCGCGACGGATCCAACGCAGTGCGGGAGACCAGCCAGCGATCAGGCGCTGCTGGAATCTCGGATGAGCAAGCTTGTCCAGATCTGTGCTACGCCGCCGATCCGCCATGCGGAACATCCACAGCCCGAGTAATACGAGTATCAGCCCGAGTATGATCCAGGCTGGCTGTAAAAATTGGAATTCGGAATCGTTCATGAAAATTTCAAGGAAGATGGCGGTAGCGGCTTTCCGAGAGAAGCCTTTCGGAAAGCACCAGAGCCAGGCCGGGAAGCAGGGCGAAGAGCATCAGCTCCTTATAGTCTTCGTATTTTTTCACTGTGCGCTTGGTCGTCTCAAGCTGGTTGATCTCGTCGTAAATACCCACCAGCGAGTCAGTATCGGTGGCCCGGAAAAACTGCCCGCCGGTGACGGATGCGATCTCGCGCAGGGAGTCCTCGTCGATCTCCACCTTGGTCATCGCCATACGCTGCCGACCGAGCCGATCCCGCACCGGGATGGGAGCCTCGCCACGGGTGCCCGCTCCGATGGTGTAAATCTTGATCCCAAGCGCCTTGGCGGCTTCCGCCGCCGTTACCGGATTGGCTGCTCCGGAGTTGTTCACACCATCAGTGAGCAGGATCACGATACGGGATTTCGCATCTGAGTCGCGCAAGTGGTTCACCGAGGAAGCGATCGCCGAGCCAATCGCCGTGCCGTCCTCGACGCGGCCGATTCGCACTTCGCTCAGGCGCTTCGCGAGCCAATCGTGATCCAGCGTGAGGGGACTCACCAAGTACGGACGACCCGCAAAAGCGACCATTCCCATCCTGTCGCCGGGGCGGTCGCCGATGAATTGCTCCACCACTTTTTTGACCACGCTCAGCCGATCCACTGGCTGCCCGTCGATGTTGAAATCCATGGCTTCCATCGATCCGGAGACGTCTACGGTCAACACGATGTCAATCCCGCTGGTCTCGATTTCGGTCTTCCCTTTTCCAAGCTGTGGCCGGGCAAGCGCGACAACAAGCAAGGCCATCCCGATATATGCGAGCGCCATAAGAAGCCCACCGGCTCGTGACCGAGGATGCGTGCCGATTCCCTTCGCGTCCGAGACTGAGGGAAGGCGCAGTGCCACCGCGCGCCCCGATCTACCGCGTAGGAATGCCATCACCGGCAGGGCGAGCAGCAGCCAGAGGAATGCGGGATTCGCGAACTGGAAATTTCCGTCCATCATACCGCCTCCTTCGTTTTGGTAACTTCCGGCGGGTCGACGAAGGATTTCGCCTTGGTGATCAGATTTTCACGCTCCGCTGTCTCCAGATTCGTTCCTGCGAACTTCGCCATATCACAAGATTTCAGGAAACCCCGCAACGGCTCCATGCGGGAAACGAGTGTTTCGTTTTTTGTCACGGAAAGCTCCAGGAGGAATTCTTCGGTCGTGCGTTTCGGTGCGGCCAGTCCGAATTTTCTCTCCACGAAAACGCGAGCGACATTGCTGGCCGCCAACGCGAAATCACCCGGTACCATGGTGCCGCAGTTTTTCCGTAAATCATCCAGCTCCTGCCGTGCCCATTGCTCCGCGCTGAAATCCGGGCGCGTCCGTCGTTTGATCCACCAGAAAATTCCTGCGATGAGAAGTAACGCCACCAGTCCGATCAAGGTATAGAGTGGCCACGCCGAGGCCTTCTCCGGCGCGGGGATTTCAATCAGCGGTTTCGCACCGCGTATGTCTTCCTCCTCCTGTGCCCAAAGTGGCAGAGTCAGGAAAAACGATGTGACCGCGATCCGTCTCATCTCCGCGCCCTCCTTTTCCGGAAAAATCCCATCAACGTCGGCATCCAGTCTCCGCCCGTGGAGAATTCCAGCAGATCCACTCCGCTGCGGCGCACCGCCCCCGCGATCCGCTCCCTGCGCTCCGCAGCTTCCTTCCCATAGGATTCTCGCGCTTTCGCATTCCCCGTATCCAGTTCCACCAGTTCGCCGGTTTCCGCATCCTCGATCCGCAGCACGCCGACATCCGGAAGCTCCGCTTCCAACGGATCGTTCACCGCCACCGCGATCACATCGTGATGCTTGCTGGTCACGCCGAGCTTGTGCTGCAGCAGTTCTTCATTTCCAGCCACTCGGAAATCCGAAACCAGGAAAACCACAGCTCGTCGCCTGATGATTCGATTCACGAAATCAAGCGCACCACAGATATCCGTTCCGCGCCCCGAGGGTTGGAAAAACAGCGCCTCGCGGATCAGGCGCATAATGTTCATACGGCCTTTCACCGGCGGGATGTAAAGCTCCACCTCGTCGGAGAAGAGAACCAACCCCACTTTATCGCGGTTGCGGATGGCGGATGCTGCCAGCACTCCAGCGATCTCGGTCTGAAGCTCTCGTTTGCTAGCCTCACTGGAACCGAAATCCGAGGACGCGCTCACATCGATCATCAGCATGATGGTCAGTTCGCGCTCCTCGGTGAAGGTCTTGATGAAAGGATCGCCGGTGCGCGCCGTGACATTCCAATCGATCGTCCGTACATCATCGCCCGGCACGTAGTTCCGCACCTGGTCGAAGTCCATTCCGCGTCCCTTGAAGACGCTGGCGTAGCTGCCCGCAAGATGATCGTCCACAAGCCGGTTGGTACGGATGTCTATGCGCCGGACTCGGCCCATGATCTCCGCCACGCGGCTCTCGTTTTCTTCGTCCTCGCGGATCTGTTTGGATTTCTTCGCCATGATTCTCTCAGGGAAATGGCTTAAGGCACCGGCATCTCATCGAGGATCTGGCGGATGAAATGTTCCGAATCCAGTCCCTCCGCCTCGGCTTCGTAAGAGACCACCACACGGTGCCTCAATACATCCGGCGCGATCGATTTCACATCATGGGGAGTCACATAAGTCCGACCGTCGAGGAACGCCCGCGCCTTCCCGAGCAAGGTCATCGCGATCGACGCCCGAGGTGATGCGCCGACACGCAGATACGGCCCGATTTTTAGCCCGAAGTCATCCGGCCGGCGGGTGGCGTGCACGAGGCTGACGATATAGCGTTTGACCTTTTCATCGAGATAGACGCGGTTCACCACCTTCTGCGCTTGCCGGATCAAATCCAGTGAAACGACAGGAACCGGATTCGCGATATCCTGCGTGGTCGCAGCGATGTCGATCACGGCCATTTCCTCCTCCATCGTCGGGTAATCCACCAGCACCTTCATCATGAAGCGGTCTAGCTGAGCCTCTGGAAGAGGATACGTGCCCTCCTGTTCCAGAGGGTTCTGCGTGGCCAGGACGAAGAACGGATCTGCTAGCTTGAAACTTTCATCCCCGATGGTGACCTGCTTCTCCTGCATCGCCTCGAGCAGGGCGCTCTGTACCTTGGCCGGTGCGCGGTTGATCTCGTCAGCCAGAATGAAATTAGCGAACACAGGGCCTTTTTTCACCTCGAAGCGGGCGGCGCGGGGGTCGAAAATCTGAGTTCCGACGATGTCAGCGGGCAGCATATCCGGGGTGAACTGGATGCGGTGGAATTCCCCGTTCACCAGCTCCGCCAGAGTCTTGAGCGCGAGGGTTTTGGCCAAACCCGGAACACCCTCCAATAGAACGTGACCGCGCACCAACAGTACAGCGATCAGGCGATCCACCAGATCATGCTGACCGATCAGGAAGCGCCCAATCTCCGCACGTAGCGGATGCACCCAGGCTGATGCGGCTTCGATCTCCTCTTCCGTTAAGCCCGTAGCGGTCTTTTCCATTACAGCGGGCTGCATTTCTTCGTTGGTATTCATTTTGTGCTGATGGTTTAACGCACAAAAAATGCAATTACGTTCATAAAAATTAAAATAAATTCCAGCCGTGATGAGTCGAGGGCTTCCGAATCAGTCTCAGCTACCTTGCGCGGCGGCTGCCACTTTTCTGGGCTCAGGCTCTGAGATCGATCAACCTAAATTTTATCGCAGCCAACAATAAAGACTCACCACGATGACTCCGATCAAATTCAGCACAATTCCTTCCCTCACCATCTTCGGCACAGTGAGATAGCCCGAACCAAAGACTACCGCATTCGGAGCCGTGGCCACCGGAAGCATAAAGGCACAGCTCGCACTGAGCGCAGCCGGGAGCATGAGAAGCTTGGGATCGATTTCATTTGATAAAGCCACCGCTCCCAAAATCGGCATCATCAAGATCGTGCTTGCGGTATTACTGGTCAGCTCGGTGAGGAAGGTCATTAAGAAACAGATCGCCAGGATCATTCCTAGAACTGGCAGTGTCCCAACATCACCCAGCAAGGACGCCGCCTGAGCACTCAAGCCAGAGTCCTTGATGCCAGAAGCCAAGCAAATCCCTCCGCTGAACAACAACAGCATACCCCACGGAATTTGCCGCGCAGATTCCCAATCCAACAAGCGGCCTTTTTCTCCATCCCGGCCGGTTCCATCAGGAATCAGGAAAAGCAGAATCACTCCTACAAAAGCTACCGAGGCATCATTGGCACCGGGAAGATGGCACCAGGCTTTCCACCCGCCAAATGGCTCGGAACGCGTCATCCAAGCCAAAGCCGTCAGGCCAAACACAATCAATGTTCTCCGCTCCGCCGCCTGCCAAGGTCCGGTTTCCGGAAGCTCAATTTGTTCACCACCTTTGAGACTCCGACTCAGCCAGAGCCACATCAAGGGAATCATGATGATCACGATGGGCACTCCATAGCTCATCCACTCGGTAAACCCTATCGTCCTTCCGGTCATTTGAGCATACTGTTCGATGAATACCAAGTTGGGAGGCGTGCCAATCGGGGATCCCAGGCCGCCGATATTCGCCGCGTAGGCCACGCCCATCATGAGAGGAGGTGCTAGCTTAGCGGAATCCTTCGAGCCACTCAAAACCGCCAGCGCAATTGGAAGCAACATCAAGGTCGTCGCGGTATTGGAAATCCACATGCTCAACGCCGCCGCAGCCAACATGAACCCAAGGATCAATCCCTTCCCGCCACCGCCACCACAGGCTCGTACCATACTCAACGCAATCCGACGATGCACCCCGCTCTTCTCCATTCCTTTCGAGAGCAAAAATCCTCCAAGCAGCAAAAGCACCAGCGGATGCCCGTAGCTCTGCGCCACGGCCGTCTTGGCAGGCAGCACTCCAAACAATGGCAACAGGGCGATCGGAACCAAAGATGCCACTGGAATCGGCACCGCCTCAGTCATCCACCAAGTCGCTGTCAGCCAAGCAATCCCCAGCGTCACCGCAGCCTGCCGCTCCATCCCCGAAAAATCAGCGATCACAAAAAGAACACCGGCCGACACCGGAGCCAACCAACGGGCAATCGTCTTCACTCGCGACATGACCTGCAGAAAACGAAACTTTCGCCGCTGCAACAACGATCAAGTGACCTGCAGGAGTAGTTCTGAGTCTGTTCTGAGTCAGGCGTTGCGTTGAAATGAATTACCGGAGTTCGATTGGCGAAATGGGTGGTAGATTCAGATCCAAAATCAGAAAAATGTTTCAATGAGAAACCTGGTCCCGAAATGTCTTGATGGCTCTTTCTTTGAGTTCCTAGGTGATGATGTTGAAACGTATTCCGTCACAGGGGCTGGCGAGCGCTTCGGCTAAATGGAAGCGTGTTGGTTCTATGCTACAACGTTATTTTCTAGGGCGGGATAGTCGGTGTAGCCGATGGCGGGGTCGCCCTCGCCGAGGTAGTAGTAGAGTTCCGGCTTGGGCTCGTTGAGCGGTGCTTTTGAAATCAACCTCGCGGGCAGGTCTGGATTGGCGATGAAAGGTTGGCCGAACGCGACGGCGTCGGCATCGCCGCGGTCGATAAGTGCTTGAGCTTGCTCGCCGGTGAATTGTTCGTTGGCGATGAACACGCCGCCGAACGCCTTTTTCATGGCGGGGCCAATGGCGGGCGCGTGGTGGTGTTCGCGGGCACACAGGAACGCGAGCTTGCGGGCTCCGAGTTGACGGGCGACTTCGGTAAAGAGGGCTTGCGGATTTGAATCGCCCATGTCGTGGGCGTCGCCACGGGGAGCGAGGTGCACGCCGACTCTGCCAGGTTCCCAGACGGTGGTGACGGCATCCACGATTTCGAGCAGGAAACGCTGACGATTCTCGATTGAGCCACCGTATTCATCATCGCGGAGATTGGTCGAGTCCTGCAGGAACTGATCGATGAGGTAGCCGTTCGCGGAATGGATTTCCACGCCGTCAAAACCGGCCGCCTTCGCGTTCTCGGCACCGTGACGGAATTCCTCAACAATGTTTTTGATCTCCGGAATGGTGAGCGAGCGCGGCGTGACGAAGGATTTCTCCGGTCGCACCAAGCTGACGTGGCCAGCTGCAGCAACGGCACTGGGGGCGATCGGAAGCTTCCCATCGAGGTAGAGCGGATCGGAGATCCGGCCGACGTGCCAAAGCTGGAGAAAAATGCGCCCGCCTTTCGCGTGGACCGCAGCAGTGACTTTTTGCCATCCCTCAACCTGCTCTGGCGACCAGATGCCGGGTGTGGAGGGATAGCCTACGCCCATCGCTGAAACCGAGGTGGCCTCGGAGATGATCAGTCCAGCGGAACTACGCTGGGCGTAGTATTCGGCCATCAGATCGTTTGGCACCCGACCCTCGTCCGCTCGGCAGCGGGTGAGCGGGGCCATGATGATGCGGTTCGGGAGTTCGAGGTCGCCGAGGGCGAGTGGTTGGTTCAGTGATGTAGTCATATTTAAATCAGTCATGGTGGTATTATTAGTTTGTTAGAGTTGGCTCGAAAAGAGCGATTGGTGAAGTGTGTGGGTATCCGCGAACATGCGGAACCGTTGGACAGCGCCATTGGCGACGTCGTAGATATGAGCGACCGATGCGCGGAAAGGTTCTTCTGTCGTACGATTCCTGCCCGCGTAGTGGCCGATCACGGTAACGACATTTCCAGCCTCATGCATGGACTCCAGCTCGAAGCGAAAGTCTTTCCACAGGGCGTCGTTGCGTTCGAACACGCCTTCGATGATGGCGTCAGCGCCCTCATAGGTGGCGCCTCCCGGAAAACCGGGATTCTGAACCCATTGGATGCTGGGAGAACACAGCTCCCGGAAGGCGTGGAAGTCACGCGCGCCGAAGGATGCGTATAGTTTCTGAATGGTCTGAAGTGGTGTCATTGTAATTGTATTGTCTGGCTTTTTTATGCGCCGGTGGCGCCGATTTTTCTTACTCTCTCGATCCAGTGATCGACGTCACTTGGCTTGCAATGGCTGGCCCCGGAAAAGTGTGTGATCCTCGCGGGCTTGATCCCGACGAAACCGAGGATCTGTCTCCGAAGCTGCCAGATGAGCGCATTCTTATAGAAAAAACGCATGACCCATCCCGGAGTGTCGGAGGTGAGTATTACTCGCGCGCTCCGCCCTTTCAGCATGGGGTTGGGCATTCCGCCTTTCATGACACGTGTGTCAAAGACACGTCCTGGCAGGAACGCGCGGTCGATCATCCCCTTCAGCTTCGCCGGCAGGCCGCCCCACCACATCGGCGAGGTCAGAACCAAGTGCTCACTCCACTCGAGGTCTTCGAGCACCTTTTCTAGCGCAGGCTCCAACGGCTTGGTCTCGGAATAACCGGCACGGCCGAAATCGCTGTCGAAGCTCAGATCATGCAGATGTGTGATCCGGATCTCATGACCCGCTGCAATCGCCGCAGCCGCATAGGTCTCGGCAAGTTTCCTCGACAACGAGGCCTGCGCAGGATGGCCGTTGAGGAGGAAGATTCGTTTCGTGCTCATGGATCCGTGTCTCCGTTAGGGTTTGCCGCCGAAGCTGACGTGATCGTCGAAGTCGAGAATCTCGAACCAGGTACCCAGGTCTTCTCGAGTTTCGCCCCCGGCCTCGGCGATCAACTCGCTGGCGAATTGGCGGCTGTCGTTGACGTCAGGTACCCTGGATTCCTGAAACGTGGACCATTGAGCAATCTCCCAATCACTGCGTTTGTTCGAGGCGTTGGCAGTGACCCATGTCAGGATCTCACCGTCGCCCAGTCCTTTTGCTACCTCCGATTTGAGAGCATCAGGATCGACGCCGGTGAAGGTGAGGAAGCGCTGATCAAGCGGGCAAGCATAGTGATACTCGCCGTTCTTGCCTTCAATCTCTGCCCGGCATTTGTCGAGCATTCTTGGGAGAACGGCGTAGCCACCGAGACGAACACGGGCACTGCGAGGAGGACGTTGAATGAGATCAATGGATTCAGTTTCATTTTTCGATTTCATGTTGGTTGGTTGGTGAGAGTGATGACAGGTGGGCTCAGCTGGCGAGGCTCTCGAATGCCTCCATTCCAAAGGTTCGCAGTCCTTCACGTTGGTGGGGAAGGGCGGATTCGTTGAGCGCTGTCACAAAGTTGACGTCCGCCCCCACCGCGACCCGCGCCGGTCGGTTCTCGGGTTCGGTTTCGATCGCGTTCAGAATCGCACTGACGACCTCTTGCGGATCTCCTCCACCGCTCTGGAAATAGGCGTCCAGCGAAGTGCGAAAATTCCCAGACGTGTCGCTGAGCGGCCCATAGGCTTCGCTCTCGGTTCTGCGCTCGGGTTCGACGAAGCTGCCAGTGATACCAGTGTCAAAGGCACCCGGCTCGATGGTGACGGAGTCGACGCCGAAGGCCGAAGCTTCATAGCGGATCGCTTCCGACATGGCTTCCAACGCGAACTTGCTCGCGCTGTAGACACCGGTGCCGGGGAAGACCGCGCGGCCAAGACCACTGCTCACATGGACGATGAGTCCCTGACCTGCGTCACGCATGCCCGGGAGAACCGCGCGGTTGAGCGGAGCAGGGCCGAAAAAGTTGACATCGAACTGCTGCCGAAGCTGCTCGTCGGAGAACGCTTCGAAAGGCCCCATGTAGGCCTGACCGGCATTGTTGATGAGCACATCAATGCCAGCCGCTTTCGTAAGGACAGTCGCCACGCCCTTCGCAATCGATTCGTTGTCGGTGACATCGATATCAAGGATCGTGAGTTCGGCGCTGATCTCGCGTGCATGCTCGACGAGTTCCTCAGCCCGAGCGCGGTTGCTACCTTGCGGATTCCGCATCGAGGCGAATACCTTGTAGCCCTCTTGGAGCAGGCGCCGTGTCGTGAGATTCCCGAAGCCCGTGCTGGCTCCAGTAATGAGGACGGTTTTTTTCTCAGTCGATTTCGTATTTTTCATAATTTCGTGTTGTTTCTGATGTTTGGATTCGCTTGGCCTATTGCAATAATAGACCAGTCGGTTTAGTTGTTGGTAAAAAGAAAGCAGCTAGGGAGCAGGTGCGAGGGTTTCGCCGATGTGATTGATCGCGAGCCGCAGCGGCTCGACTTTTCGAGTGATGATGCCTTCGAGCAGTGCACCCATCCAGAGGATGTCGATCAGTTGGGCGTTATCGGCTGGGTCGTCGAGAGCCGCGATGGTTTTCTTGTCGATCCCCTCGCGCAGCACTTGTTCAGTGATCTGGGCCCACTCGCCGCAGCGGGATTCCGCCATCGCTTGGCGCATCGGCTCGCTGAAATTCGCAACCTCAGAAGCCAGCTTTATGATCAGGCAAGCGCACTTGCCACGGTTCTCTACAAAACAGGTAATGTTCGATTCCAAATAGGTGAGCAGCCGGCTGCGTGGATTGGCATCAAGTTCCGCTGAAAGCAGGAACTGCCGTTTGTGCGCAATTGCCGAAGCTGAATAGTGCTTGATCAACTCCACACCGAACTGCTCTTTCGACTCGAAATGGTGGTAGAATGAACCCTTGGGAATACTCACCGCCTTGAGTATCTCGTTGATCCCCACCGAGTGGAAGCTCTTCTCGAGCATCAGGCTCTCGGCGCCTTCAAGGATTCGCTCTTTGGTGGGATGTTCGGTCACGACAGCGAATGATTAGACCAGTCGGTCTATGGTTGCAACTCATTTTTGAAATATTTCTTCGATCTCTTGAATGCGTGGACATTTTGGCCTGTGAGAGACCGTCTGTTCGTCCCACTTCCCGGGGTCATTCGCCCCTCCGCCTTGTCATTCGTGCGCACGACTAATGCCCTAGCATCACTTAAATCATAGGCGAGGATGAGCGCCCAGGGCAAGTGCCGGCATCTGCTCCATCGTGTGATGCGATCCAGTTCGCGGAAATCTCCACCATCGATGCTGAATTCGATCACGCCGGCGTCAGGGCCGGAGGTGATTAATAACCCGATGCCGCGCCCTTCGAAGTCGTAGCGGAAACTCGAACGACGCCCTCCATGCCGCGCAATATCCATTCGGGGTGCCTCGCGGGGTAGCGGTAGGCGTGCAATTACCTTGCTGCTCCCCGCTTTGATAGAGTCTACGCTGGCTTCTTAATATGCGCCCACACGTGGACGTGTGGATCACCGCGGAAGTACCAAATCATGTTCGGCCCTTCGAGTTGCCAGTTGTCCCAGACCTTGTCGCTGCCAACATCGCTCTGCTGGTAAAACGCCATGTGCAGGTTGTCCATGCCGCCGGCGCGGATGAGTTTCATCGACTCCTCGCGATCCTCCTTGCGGAACGGCGCCAGCAGATCGCTGAGCACCTTGTCGACCTCGTCCTTCTGATCTCTCGAAAATTCGCTGAGGCGGATGCCGTCCAGCCCTTCCTTCTTGCCGGTCAGCGCGACGGTTTTGTTGCGGCGTTCCTTGCGCCCCGGTCCATCCACCAGCGCCATTTTGCGCTGCTTACCATCGAGCATCTTGAACACGCTGTTCGCCCGCTCCGCCTGGTACCAGTAGACGTTGTTCGGGTGGTCCGGCTTCTCCTCGAAACCACCCGCCGCGTGGCCGTAAAAAATAGGTCCACCGAAGGCAGCGCCTTCCACCGAATCACCATCGCAACGACGCGTGCAGTGACGCCCAGTCAGCACGAATTCGAACTTGCCAGTGTCCGGCTCACCGAAGATCGCGATCGAGCTGTCACCGAAGCCAGCCTTTCCGCTGTCGTGTTTGACCTGCCCATAAACTTTATCCGCCCACTCGTTGCTGTGCAGCCCGAGGAAAATCTCCTTCACCATCTGCTGCTGATCCTTGGTGAAATCTTTGCCCAACCGCGGTTTCGTCACATGCCAGTTGTTATCCACCTTCGAGCGCAATTCATGATCAAATGGCATGCAGATGATCTTGCGCTGCTCCTCATTGAGGCTCTTGTAGAGTGTCGTGACCAAAGTCTCCGACTTGGGTGAAGGCTTTTTCTCACCAGCAGAGCCGATCAGCGGTGAAGCAACCGCGGCAGCCGCTGCGGTGCGAATAAAATGGCGGCGGGACAGATAGTTCGAATTCATGAAGAGAACTCTAGAGATTACTGTGCCTCGACGCCAGCCGAGAATACTAGGTTTTCCTGAGCCCTCTTGAGGCGAGCGAGGACAGCGCTTGCGTCGCGGCTGTCACTTGTCTGGGCTCAGCCCTGAGATCAGATCGCTGTGGGAAAGTTCAGAATTAATTCGGATACCAGACGCGTTCCGAGATACTGATGACGCAACGCTCTTGGCATTCCTGAAACTGCAATCCGAAGACCGACCCGGAATGAGGTATGTTACGATGCGGCGCTTGGTACCATTTACTCATGAAAAAGGGAGCCGCTGTCATTTTTGCGAATAAGCCCATAAGAAGTGAATAGCTCAGGTCTGTGAATTGGGATGGATGGGCTGGGCGACTGGAAACCCAGCGAGGACCAGAAGACGAGCCCGACGGCGACGGCTTCAGCAATCTCAACGAGCATGCCCTAGGCACCGATCCCACTACCGCTGACTCATCGCAAAATTTCTCCAGCATAGACACCTGCCGCTTCATTCGCGTCAGTTTTTTTCACTCGCACCATAACGCCAACAGCCGCCTCATCAAATTTGTTGATTTGTTAGCATGAATTAACAAATTTTTCAGAAAAAATGAGCCCAATACGCACAGTCAAGAAAGTGGGTTTGTGGGTAATCTTATTGTGAGAAACCTCATAATGAGATGCGAGCAACTTATTATGAGGCCTTGTCAAGCGCCTTTGTTGTTAACATTGCCTTAAAGTAAACCTTCATGCTTCATAATCTAACAAATATCATTCAACTTGCTTAACGTTAGCGGTGTAATATTGCATTTTATACCGATGTGGAGCTATGTTTAAGGGACTCGGGATCGCTCTATTTTGCAATTCGCGTTGGTAAGTAACGTGCGCGAAGTAAATCTGTCTTGGGTATAACCCCAACCCCCAAAAAACATGAAATACGCCAACGCCATGGAATGCGTCGCCATCGTCTCTGCTCTACTGGGAGCCCTATCGACAAGCCATGGAGCAAGCATCACCCTGGACGGTATTAATAGACCTGGAGACAACCACACCTCGGAGTCGACCACTTTGGTTTAACGGCCACAATCCCGCCATCAGTAAACTACGTAATCCTCTGGTAATAGCTCGATCTACGGAGACTTCGCCAATTAGTTAGGATCAACCACCATCCGCTACCAAGTGGCGGAACTTGTCGGCGGAAACCCGGGTGAGATGTTCTTCTTCCTATACTAAGTACATTATACTCGCCCTAGACCCGGAGTCAGCGACTCCGTTTGAAAACATCTTTAACCAGAAGGGTTAACAATGAAAACGCCAAACAAAACAATGAAAAACGACAAACAAAACAATGAAAACGACAAACAAAAATCACATAAACCCAACTGCCAAACTCGCTCTTGCGATCGGTTGGGTTCTCGGAGCAACTCTGAAAACAATACAAATGAGGACAAATGAAATGTTTACGGCATCAAGAAAAGATGGATCTCTTCCGTTCGCAACTTGGGGAAGGCGATCCACCTTGGTCGGATTGATAGGAATACTGGCGATCACTACCGCCTCGGCGGTGACGCTCAGCTTCGAACGGAAGACGGCAAACGCAGGGGTTGATATTGCTGATCAGCTATCCGTCGAAATTGTCGACGCCGGAAGTAGCGCGCTATTTCTGTTTAAGAACAGCGGTAGTTTCGTACCAGATGCTGTCATCGGCCAAATATACATTGAGGACGGCAACAGCACACTCAGCGGATTCAGTTTTAATACGACGGAGACAACCACCGGGGTCGCATTCGGACCTGGGGCAACTCCTCCAGGCCCTCCTGGGGTCGGAGCGTTCACGGTCGATTTCTCACAGGGGGCGGACAGTCCCGCACATCACAATGGCGTCGACATTGGAGAGATGGGTGCCTTTGACGGAGCGCTTTCATCATCGTTCGCCGACGTTGAAGCCGCCTTGATCAGTGGTGATCTTCGGATCGCCTTACACGTCATAAGCATCGGAGCAGAAGGTGAAAGCGATGCATTTTTAAGCCTGCCATCCGCCCCCGAGCCCAGTACGTCCATGCTCGGACTCATTGGGGTGATGATGATCCTGCGCCGTCGGGTGAGATAAATAAACTCATTCTCTCCCCCCCAGAACCCGCACGCTCACTAAAGTGTGCGGGCTTTTGTCTACCCTCAATCTGAGCAGGAGTGTCATTGACCCAATCAATACTCACTCGCCGAAAATCGATGGCTCTCCGTCAGGGTTGTACGCGTTTTAGAGTAGTGATGCACCCGGGATCGGCCTTGAGCTGTGGTTGTGAAATCATTTAACATCAAGGAATTGTTCCAGTTCGCCGGATGCGTCGTGGGTAAGATTCTAGTGGAAAAGTCGGGGTGCAAGTCGCGATGCTGCGTGACGGTCGTTGCAAGCCGCGCTGTCCGAATTGCCGGGTGCCCCTCAAGGAGATCCGTGCGGGCAAGATCGCCGTCTATGATCTGCCCGAGCCTGATCTGGACACACTGGAGATCCTGCTTGTCGATGAGAAGTCCGTCCGCAAGGGCTACGGCTACGTGACCGTCGTCCTCAACGGTTTGACCGGCGAGCTGCTGCACATGGCCGAGGGCAAAAAGAAGGAGAGTCTCGAATCCTTTTTCTCCGACAAGCAGAAAGCCTCGATCCGTGCCGTTTGCAGTGATCGCAACGGAGCCTACCGCTTCGTCCTGCGCGAGAAGTTGCCCGGTGCGGAGGTTGTCCATGACCGTTTCCACATCACCGCCTTTTTCAAACACCGCATCACCTCGGGTAAGATCGAGAGCTTCAACAATCAGATCGCAAGGCTCATCCACCGGGCATCTGGAATGACCAATCTACGGCATCTCTTCCTCAAAATGAGAGCTCAATCCATCAAGCAAATCTGACGGATCTGCCCTACCGGGTGACTTTTTTCGTGTGCGCAGGCTCGCCTCGCAATTTAGGATGCCGGATCAACATCGTTCTTTGCAACGTCATTGCCCTCTGGCTTCAGCATCTGAAAAGCAGCAGCGCGGGCGGTATTGGCGAAGCCGGTCACTGGAATTACGCCGATCACCGTGATTGTCATCACCATTTGGCAGGTTGAGTTAATGACAAAGAGACCCAACAGCGGCCAGAAATTTCCCTTGGTCATTGCCCAGCTCTTGCGGGTCGCTTCCCGCATCCCGCAGGTCTCATCTTCAAGCATGATCAGAGAGACAAAAAGCAGGCGGACATAGATGAAAAATCCGGGGATAAGAAAAAACAGAAACGCCGTCATTTTCACAAACGAGAGAAAGACATGCACCACCGTGATATACAGGGTTCGTCCAAGCGTGTTCTTTTTCCGGTGACCCTTTACGGCCGTATTGGCCCACATCAGCAAAATGATTGTCAGCAAAGCAACGAATGGAGAGATCACTGCCAGCCATTTCAAGGATACGGCCAGATAGAGAGACAATGGTTCCTGAAGTCCTATTATCAGCGCATCCTGTGCCGCCAGGTCCTGTTCCATCACAGCCGTCAGCAACGCACCGCTGGTCTCACTGAAACGTTGCCGCAACTCCCTTGTTTCCGCTGCAGTCATGATGCGCGGTATGATTTCGATTATCAGGATAGAGCCGGAAATCAGGCAAAGCGGAATCCACCATTTTTTGAATGCGCGCCAGGCGACCGCATAACATTCCAGCAGTGAAAACGGATTCATTCCATTCCCTCTCGTTTCATTTTTGTGGCCAATTGTTGGTGCGGCGTGGTTCACGGAAATTATCTCAAGTTCGAGACTGCGGTTTCTCCCTCCCTGGCCAAGGAAAATCGACAGGGGAGTCAGGCAGAGTGTCTACGTTAGGGATTTTTTAAGAGATTGAACCGCCAAGTAAGAAAAGTTCACCAAGTCCAAGAGAACAAAAATCTCAAACGAGTTTTTTTGGCGGAAGATTTCTGTTCAGAAAGCAGGGCATCTACCTTTGGGGAAATATTACCAGAGAAAGATGATTTCAACCGCAACGGGAGCGCAGCGGACATAGACGAACTGGAAGCTAAATTATTTCGTCAAATGGACGGGATGCACGCAGATGAAAGAAGGGATTTCGGAAATTTAGGTTCGAAGCTTTCGAAAACGAACACCGTCAGCAATCAATCCCATTTTCATCGTCCCGGATCTGCGTTAATCCCGTCCATCTGCGGTTAGATATCTTCAAATGTAGATGCCCTGATTCAGAAAGCGTTTGGCTTTGGAAAACTTGGCGAACTTTTCTTACTTGGCGGTTCAATTCCCATATCCGGTTCTGCTTTCTTTGCCGGGATCTCCCTAGTGTAGGCGCCCTGGTTCTTGAGGATTCCTGACTCCGTCCAAAGGAGCCTGAGAACAAGCGCTGCCAAAACGCCCCTTTGACAAAGCGGCTCGGGAACACTGCGTTCACGAGCATCAAACTCAGGTTCAAGAGCGAAGTGCAACAGAGTAATACCTAGTTAAAGAGTTCTTCTGGAGTCCGGTATCCGTAGCGTTTTCGAGGTCGAGTGTTTAGCTTGTTAGCGATGCGATCACATTGGGCCTGCG
>Ga0206130_10003692_pt1 | contig 19664 bp, 19 predicted proteins | sample Helgoland_Spring_9_FD_148637 | JGI IMG/M metagenome (GOLD analysis project Ga0206130, IMG submission 148637) | Pelagic subsurface seawater microbial communities from Kabeltonne, Helgoland, North Sea - Helgoland_Spring_Bloom_20160512_1 | ecosystem: Environmental > Aquatic > Marine > Epipelagic ... | reverse complement strand
GTAGAATCCAACAAAACCCCATATATAGAGTTAAGAGAAATAATATGACTAACAAATCAACAATATACTTAGATTACGCATCTACTACTCCTGTTGACCCAAGAGTTGCATCTAAAATGATGCAATACCTGACCCCTGACGGTGAGTTTGGAAATCCAGCTTCGCGCTCGCATAGATATGGGTGGAAAGCTGATGATGCTGTTGAAGAAGCTAGATCGCATGTTGCAAATTTAGTTAATTGTGATCCAAGAGAGATTGTTTGGACATCAGGAGCTACTGAGGCTGATAATCTTGCCGTTAAAGGTGTCGCAAGATTTTATAAATCTAAAGGCAATCATATAATCACATCAAAAATAGAACATAAAGCAGTTCTTGATCCTTGCAGACAACTTGAGAGAGAGGGGTTTGAAGTTACATACCTGGAACCAGATGAGGGTGGAATTATTCATCCAAAGCAAGTAAAAGAAGCCATCAAAAAAAATACAATTTTAGTATCATTAATGCATATCAATAATGAATTAGGCACGTTAAATGATCTTAATGCAATTGGAGAAATAACAAGAGAGGCTGGTGCTTTCTTTCATGTAGATGCAGCCCAAAGTACTGGCAAGGTAGAAATTGATTTATCAGTAATGCCAGTAGATTTAATGTCATTTTCAGCTCATAAAACTTATGGCCCAAAAGGTATTGGAGCTCTATTTGTTAGAAGAAAACCAAGAGTCAGAATTGAAGCTTTGATTCATGGAGGTGGTCATGAGAGAGGAATGAGATCAGGAACATTAGCACCTCACCAAATTGTTGGGATGGGAGAAGCCTTTAGGATTGCTAAAGAAGAAATGAAAGATGATCACAATAAAGTTAATGCATTCCATAAAAAATTTCTTAAAGAAGCAATGAAAATCGAACATGCATATATTAATGGAGATTTAAATAATAAAGTACCAAATATACTTAATATAAGTTTTAATTTTGTTGAGGGCGAATCGCTTATAATGGGTCTTAAAGACGTTGCTGTCTCTTCAGGTTCCGCTTGCACATCAGCAAGTCTAGAGCCCTCATATGTACTGAGAGCTTTAGGTAGAAAAGATGAATTAGCCCATAGTTCTATTAGATTTTCTTTTGGAAGGTTTACAAATGACAGCGAAGTAAATGAAACATTATCAATTTTACACAACGTTGTTGATAGATTAAGACAGCTATCTCCTCTATGGGAGATGCACCTAGATGGAATTGATCTTGATACAGTCAAGTGGGATACTCACTAAATATGGAGGCAAATCATGGCTTATAGTAAAAAAGTAGTAGATAAATTTGAAAACACCTTAAACAACCCTCAAGCTTTCAATGTCGGAAGGTTCGATCCTTCTGAGGAAAACGTTGGAACTGGTATGGTTGGCGCACCTGCATGTGGTGATGTTATGAAATTGCAGATTAAATGCGAGCCATCTGGTAACACTCATATTATTAAAGACGTTAAATTTAAAACGTATGGTTGTGGTTCCGCTATTGCTTCGTCTAGTGAACTTGTTGAAATGTTAATTGGCAAGACATTAGAAGAAGCTAAAGAAATAAAAAATAAAGAGATTGTTGATGCATTAGAACTGCCTCCAATAAAGATACATTGTTCAGTTCTAGCTGAAGATTCAATTAAGCAAGCTATTGAAGATTACGAATCTAAACAATAAAAACCATGAAAATTTTTAGCTCATCAGATTTAAATTTTTCAGAAGAAGCTATAGCTCATTTTGCATCTAGTTTAGAGAATAGAGGCAAAGGTGAGGGAATAAAAATTGGTGTTAGAAAAGCAGGCTGCTCAGGCTATGAATATTATTTTGATTATGTAGATAATTTTGATAGTAATGGAGTAATTTTTGATAAAAATGGCTGCAAAATTTTTGTAGATAATGACAGTCTAAGTTTTCTAAAAGGAAGTCTTGTAGATTATAAAAAAGATGGATTAAATCAGGGTATTAAATTTATTAATCCAAATGCCAAAGCTGTTTGCGGGTGTGGTGAAAGCTTCACAATTTAACCAATGAGTAAAATTAAAATTTTACCTCATAAAGAGTTATGCCCAGAAGGTATCGTTATTGAAAATCTTCCCAATGAAACTATATGCGAAGCCGCACTAAGGAACGGGATAAATATTGAACATGCATGTGAAATGTCGGCAGCATGTACGACATGTCATGTGGTTGTTAGGAAAGGTTTTGAGAGTCTTGATGAAGCTAGTGACATAGAAGAAGATTTATTAGATAAAGCATGGGGTTTAGAGCAAACATCAAGACTGAGCTGCCAAGCTATTCCAAAACATAAAGATTTAGAGATAGAAGTTCCTAAATACAATATTAATATGGTTTCAGAAAATCACTAATGCATTTGTTAGATTGGCTTAATACAAATGATATAGCTATAGAGCTATATGAAAAATTTCCTTATATAGATCCTCAATGGATTAGCTTTCCCGATCTTCATAAAAAAATTTGTGAATTAGATAATTTTAATGGAGACCCAAAGGGCTCAAATGAAAAAATTCTTGAAGCTATTCAGATGTTATGGATAGAAGAATCTCTATAACTCCCATATAATATCTAAAATTTTTTATAAGGAATTTAACATGGCAATTGAACAAACATTATCTATTATAAAACCTGATGCAGTTTCTAAAAATATCATCGGAAAAATAATTTCAAGATTTGAAGAAAAAGGACTTTATCTAGTAGCTGGAAAGCTAATTCAGCTGGATGATGAAATGGCTTCAGGGTTTTATGCCGAGCATGAGGGCAGGCCATTTTTCAATGATTTAAAAAAATTTATGACCTCAGGTCCTGTATTTGTTCAAGTACTTGAAGGAGAAGGGGCTATACTTAAAAATAGAGAATTAATGGGAAATACAAATCCTCAAGAAGCTGCTCCTGGAACTATTAGAGCTGACTTCGCAAATAGTATTGATGCAAATGCTGTTCACGGCTCTGATTCTGAAACAAGTGCAGCGAGGGAGATTAATTATTTTTTCAAAAATGAAGAAATAGTCTCTAAATAAATTTTGTCTGAGGAAAAGTTAAATCTTCTAGGTTATTCTCTTCAATCATTAGAAGCTTTCTTTGAGCAAATAGGTGAGCCAAAGTTTAGAGCGAAACAGCTTATAAAATGGGTTCATCAAAAAGGTGTTCTAGATTTTGACAAAATGTCAGACTTTAATAAACCACTGAGAATTAAGCTTAAATCTTTAGCTATTTTATTACCACCAAAAATTGAAGAAATACATACCTCACCCGAAGGAACGATAAAATATTTAATTAAGCTTGAATCAGGTTCAATGGTTGAGATGGTCAGAATACCTGAAAAGAAAAGAATGACATTATGCATTTCATCACAAGCCGGTTGCGCTCTTCAATGTACATTTTGCGCCACTGGGGCTCAAGGTTTTGATAAAAATCTAACCTCAGATGAAATAATAGGGCAACTTTGGCTCGCAAATTTTAATAGCGAAGATAAAACTTTAATAACTAATGTTGTTTTTATGGGAATGGGTGAGCCATTACTTAATTTTGTTCCAGTAATTGAATCAGCTAAAATAATGAAAGAACAACTTGCTTATGGTCTTTCTAGAAAAAGAATCACGATTAGCACTTCTGGAATAACACCTCAAATAGATAAACTTTCTAGTGAAGTTGATGTCTCTCTTGCAATATCTCTTCATGCACCAACAAATGAGCTCAGAGATGAAATAGTCCCTATCAATAAAAAATATCCTATTAGTGAATTAATAAATTCATGTAACAAATATTTAGATTTTTATAATAGAAAAAGAAGCATTACTATTGAGTATATTCTAATAGATGGAGTAAATGACTCTAAAGAACTTGCTATAAAATTAGCAAAATTACTCTCAAAAGTTTCATGTAAAATTAACTTAATTCCCTTCAATCCATTTGATGGTTCAAATTATAAAAGATCAAATAATAAAAATATTGAAGTTTTTAAAAAGATATTAATGAATAAAGGTTTTATTACCACATTAAGGGTAACTAGAGGCGATGCAGTAGATGGAGCATGTGGTCAATTAGTTGGTAAACTTAAAAAATCAGTAAAAGGAAAAAAACTCATTTCGCATCAATTAATATCATGACAGTCGAACTTAAATCAGCAAATTCAGCAAAAGTTGGAAAAATTTTTAAAGATGCTCGTAATAATTTAGAGTTAAGCAAAAATGATATTGCTGAAGCATTGGTGATGAATATAAAGTATATTCAAGCTATTGAGTCTGGCAACTATTCACCTTTTCCTAGCGAAGGTTTTGCTCGAGCATATTTTATTAAATATCAGGATTTCTTATCTATAAATTGTGATTTCCCCTTAATCTATGATGAAGATAGTAGAAAAATTGAAATTATTGAAAACTCTATATCAAAAATTAATACATCATTAATGCCTTTTTTTAAAAGGGGTGTGATTGTCATATTAACCACCTTTGTATTTTTAAGTTTTTATAACATTATTTCTAATAATAATTCTGCTAAGAATAAAAATAATATGGCGGACAATAATGAAAATGAGCAATTTATAGATCAAGAAACTAAAAATAAAATTATTGAGTTAGATGAGCCTATAGTTTTCGATGAGGCCTCTAATGAAGTTAATAAGGTTAATATTGAAAATAAAACATCTAGCTTATTAAACAATAAATTAACTTTAAATTTTCTTGATGAGTGCTGGATCGAAATATATTCTGATAATGAGTTAGTTGCAAATCAACTATTTCAGCTCGATGATGTTTATATGCTGGATATAAAAAAACCCTTTAAAGTTGTGGTTGGAAATGCAGATAATGTGGAGGGAACTTATAATGGTGATAGCATTGATTTTATTACTAATGCTAATAGACTTAGGGTAAATACTATTATATTTAATGATGAGTAATTGGATTAAAAGAAAAAACACTAAGATTGTTAGTGTTGGTAATGTCAAAGTTGGTGGAGCTAATCCAATATCTGTGCAATCAATGACAAATACAAATACGTCTGATGTTATTTCAACAGTTAAGCAAATAAATGATTTAGAAGCTGCAGGTGCAGATATTGTTAGGGTCTCTGTTCCGGGATTTGATGAAGCAAAAGCTTTTAAAGAAATTAAAAAAGCAGTCTCTATTCCATTAGTGGCAGATATTCATTTTGATTATAAAATAGCTTTGGAAGTTGCTAGTACGGCTGATTGCTTAAGAATTAATCCAGGAAATATTGGAAAAGAATCAAAAATTAAGGAAGTTATTGCGGCAGCAGAACATCACAATGTTCCAATAAGAGTTGGAGTAAATGCAGGTTCGCTCGAAAAGGATTTACAAAAGAAATATGGAGAGCCTAATGCAGACGCACTCGTTGAATCGGCATTAAGACATGTAGATATATTAGATAGATTTAATTTTACTAATTACAAAATGAGTTTAAAGGCTTCAAATATAGAAATGACAGTAGAGGCTTATAGAAAAATAGCAAATCTTATTAATCAACCTCTTCATTTAGGTATCACAGAGGCTGGAAGTTATAGAGCTGGAACTGTTAAGTCTTCTATTGGAGTTGGAATGCTTTTGTCTGAGGGTATAGGAGATACTATAAGAATATCTCTTGCATCAGATCCAATTGATGAGATAAAAGTAGGTTGGGATATATTAAAAAGTTTAAATATTCGAAGTAGGGGGGTTAAGATTATAGCTTGCCCAAGCTGCTCAAGGCAGAACTTCAATGTTATTGAGGTGGTTAATGAATTAGAACAAAGATTAGAAGATATTTCAGATGATATCGAAGTTGCAATAATAGGCTGCTATGTTAATGGTCCAGGTGAAAGTAGAGCAGCTGAAATAGGTCTTACTGGCGCTAGCCCAAGCAACTTATTGTATGTTAATGGTGTCCCAGATAAAAAAATTAGTAGCGAAAATCTTGTTCAAGAAATAGAAGAAAAAGTTCGAGAAAAACTATCTCTTAGAAACGCTACTGAAATTATTGCAAGGAGTTAAATTGGATAAAATCAAATCATTAACAGGAATGCTAGACTTATATGATGACGGAGATAAAACTAATTTACCTGCAAAATTATTTTACCTAGAAAAAAAAATAAGAGATATTTTTAAGGGTTATAAACTTAATGAGATAAGAACGCCTATATTAGAAGATACTAATTTATTTATAAGATCAGTAGGCAGAGCATCAGATATTGTTAATAAAGAAATATATTCTTTTAATGACAGAAATGATAAAGGTATAGCACTAAGACCTGAGGGTACCGCAAGCGTCATTAGAGCAATTATAGAAAAAAAATTAGATCAATCAAATCATAAATTATGGTACATGGGCCCTATGTGGAGATACGAAAGACCGCAAAAAGGCCGCTACAGACAATTCAATCAAGCTGGGGTTGAGATTCTTGGCATCCCTGAAGGAATGCCTGAATTTGAGATGATTTCAATAGTTTGCTCAATAATAAGTGAATTTAAATTACAAAACTGCACTATTAAAATTAATCATTTAGGCGCTCAAAAAAATAAAGAATTATTTTGTAATGCCTTGGTAAAATATTTAGAACCATTCAAAGAATCTCTAGATGAAAAAGATCGTCAGAGACTGGAAAAAAATCCATTACGAGTCTTAGATAGCAAAAATAATGAAACTCAAGATATTTTAAGAGACGCCCCATCAATAAAAGAATTTATAGATTCTTCTTCTATAGATTTATTAAAATCAATCCAAAATAATTTTTCTGATATTTGTAATATAGAAATTGATTACTCTTTAGTAAGGGGGCTGGATTATTATTCTGGTTTTGTTTTTGAAGCAGTTTCGTCTGAGCTTGGAGCACAAGATTCTTTTCTAGGCGGCGGGAGATATGATCAACTTTGTGCAAAGCTTGGCGGTAAAGATCTACCATCAATAGGCATGGCAATTGGGCTAGAAAGATTTGCAGAACTTATAGAGTTAAAAGATAGCCTAGTAAAAGTTGTTTCATTTCTGAATGTGACTGGTAATTTAGAGCCAAAAGCATATAAAATAGCGCACCAACTTAGATCTTTAAATAAGAATATTATTTTAGATGTTCATTTATCAGAAGGTAGCTTAAAGGCAAAGTTAAGAAAAGCTAATAAAAATAATTCGGATTACGCAATCATAATTGGAGATGATGAGCTAAAAAATAATACAGCAGTTATAAAGCCTTTAAAGAATGAACTTGAAGAACAGATAACTGTCTCACTTGATGACTTATATAGTTTTTTTAAATCTATATAAAAAAAGGAAAAAATATGAACGAAATTTTTGAAAATAATAAGCTTGCAACAAGAGTAAGTAATTTTTATAACTTACACAGAAGCTCAATAATTGCGATTGTAGTTATAATACTTATGGCTATTTTTTTTGTCCTTGCTCTTGCCCAGATAAGTAAATCAAATAATGAGAAAGCTGCAACAATATATAACAAATGGACCTTGCAAGAAATAGAGACAGAGGATGGTCAAAACATTTCTAAAGACTTATTTGATGAGCTATTAAATTCATATAAAAAAACTGGATATACAAAGCTTGCTCTCTTAAACCAAGCCTCTATAGATGCAAAAAATGGGTTAAACGAAGAATCTCTTAATAAATTTTTAATGCTAATTGATTTAACAGATGGTTTTAGTGGAAATGATCTTTTCAATAAAATAGCTAGAGTTAATGCAGCTAGACTTCTATATGCTGAAGAAAAGTATGATGAGGCGCTAAATTTATTAGAAAAATATTCATCCTCATCGACTGCAATGATTCATGAGCTGCTAGGAGATATCTTAACAAAACAAGAAAAGGTAGATTTAGCGAAAGATCAATATTTATTATCAAAAGATAAATATACAGATGAAGCATTAACATCAATCGTTTCAATGAAAATATCTAACTTGTCAAAATAATATGACAATAACTAATGTAATGTTTTTAAAACAAACTGCAAAATTCTTTCTGATACCTTTTTTAATTGTATTTTTATCTTCTTGCTCTTCTTTGAGCTCAATGAAATTTTGGGGTAATGATGAAATAGATCTAGATGAGCCAAGATCATTACAAGATATATCGAATATTAAAAGCATTAAAACTAATTGGGAGTTATCTTTTTCAGGAGAAAACTATCTTGGCAATTTTGTGCCTGCATTTAGTGCTGATAACATTTTTTTTGCAGATTCCACTGGGCAGATTAAATCATTCAACTCAAGCCAAGGAAAAGTAAATTGGGAGAAAAAAGTTAATTCTTTATCATCCGGAATCTCATCTGGCTTTGGCATGCTTGTAGTTGCAGATACCGATGGTAATATTATTAGCTTAGATCAGGCAGATGGTTCTATTTTATGGTCAGTAAATGTTAAAGGAGAAGTTTTAGCTCCCAGTGCGATAAGTTCAAAATTTGTAATTGTAAAGACAGGTTCTGGTGAATTAATTGCTTTAGATAAAAGTAATGGTGAAATACTTTGGTCATACAGATCTAAACTACCAACGCTTACAATTAGAGGAAGCAGCAGCCCAGTAATCGTTGATAACAAGGTTTATGTATCATTTGATAATGGAAGACTTACAGTATTTGAATTAGATTCAGGATTTCCGGTATGGGACGGAGCAATATCTTATGTTAGCGGAACCTCAGAATTAGAAAATTTAATAGATTCAGATTCAAATCCCATTGTTGAGGGTGGGTTAGTTTATACAACTAATTATCAGGGTAATATAAATATATTTGATATTGCTCAAAAAAGATCAGTATGGCAAGCTGAAGCTTCATCATTTTATTCTCCACTTCTAATAAAAGGACTTATGGTGTTGGTTGAGTCAGGATCAAACATGAAATCTTACTCTACCAAAACATTACAAGAGTCATGGAATTCAAACGAATTTCTTAATAGACAATTATCAAACCCTATAGCATTTGATGGAAGTATAATGATTGGAGATTTCGAAGGTTATATACACATCATTGATCCTCTAAATGGTAAGCCTATTGGCAGAAAAAAAATATCCAAGAAACCTATTAAAATGATCATTAGCAGGAGTAAAAACTTTTATGCTGTTGATGAATCATTTAATTTATTCTCATTAAGCATCTAAGATGTATATCAATAATGTTTACTTCAATAGCAATTATAGGAAGACCAAATGTTGGGAAGTCTACCTTATTCAATAAACTAACAAAATCTCGACAAGCAATAGTCTCTGATTTTTCAGGTTTAACAAAAGATAGAAACTATGGGTATATTTCTTTTGGAGATCAAAAAAGTTTAATTATTGATACTGGTGGTATTGCACAAGATGATTCTATTTTAAAAGAAGATATAGCTGAGCAAGCTTGGATTGCTGCTGAAGAATCAAATCTTATAATCTTTTTACTAGATGGTTCACAAAATCTAAATAAAGAAGACTTAGATATTTTAACAAGGTTAAGAAAGCTAAATAAAAATTTTATTACTGTATTAAATAAAATTGATAAGAAATCACAATCTCTAATTAAAGAAGATCTAGCTAAAAAGGGGTTAAATGATATTTTTGAAATTAGTGCAGAGCATTCAAAAAATTTAATTGATTTACGGACTTTTATTAAAGCATCACTGCCAAAAGAGAAACTCATAGCTCCTGAAGGAAAAAAAATTGCTGTACTGGGACGACCAAATGCTGGTAAATCAACTTTTATCAATAAATTTATCAAACAAGACAGACTTATCGTTTCTGAAATAGCTGGCACAACTATCGATGCAATTAGTATCCCATTTACTGTAAATGATGATGACTTTATTTTTATTGATACCGCAGGTATAAGAAAAGGTTATCGTAATGCTCATAAAGTAGAATATTTTTCTTATGTAAGGGCAATGCATTCAGTAGAAGAATGTGATGTTGTTATATTTATATGTGATGCTACAGAAGGTTTAGTAGACCAGGATCTAAAAATTATTAATATGATTTGCGAGATGGGTAAACCAGTTGTTATAGCTTTCAATAAAATGGACTTACTTTCAAAAAAAGAAAAAGATGAATTATATGAGTCCAAAAGAGCTCAATCTAGCTTTGTTGATGACTTCATAAAAATAGAAATTTCTGGTATCAACGGAACTGGATTCAAAAGACTTTTTAGAATTACCAACAATGTGATCGATATAGCTCAGAAAAAATATACAACAGCTGCCCTTAATAAATTATTGAATAAATTTGTCCTCCAAAGTGCTCCTCCTTCAGTTGGCGGAAGGCAGCTAAAACTTAAACATATTCATTTTGGTGGCATAAATCCAACAACATTAATTATTCACTCAAATCAAGATAAAAAAATCCCTCAAAACTACCGAAAGTATTTAGAAAATTCTTTAAGAGAAGCTTTAAAACTTCAAAGTATCCAGCTTAAGTTAATTTTTAGAAAATCAGAGAATCCTTTCAAATCTAAAATTAATAAACTTACTGATAGGCAGGTCAAAAAAAGACAAAGAATGATGAAGCATGTTAGGAAGAAAAAGTAAGTAAATTATTACTTTTTTAACATTTCAATTATTTAATTCTCTTATAATCAGTTATAATCTGAGCATAAAAACACACTAAAAAATGACATTTGTCACTTTCTTAATGACACATAAAAGACCAGTAAATATAAACCTTTTTAAGATACAGTTGCCTTTATCTGCTTTACTTTCCATAACTCATAGAATTAGTGGAATACTAATATTTTTTGTAGTTCTTCCAGTTACTATAATAGCCCTATCTTTTATGTATGAAAGCCAAGAATCATATGATAATTTTATAAATTTTTATTCAACAAATTTATTTATTAAATTAATTTTTATTAGCCTTGTCTTAATATTTCAGTATCATATTTTTACAGGTATTAGGCATTTAATGATAGATTTTCATCTTTTAACAGAATCTCTTTCTTCATCGTTTAGATCAGCAGTTATAACTTTGCTTTTATTTTTATTGAATGCAATTGCAACTATTTGGATAATGCTATGAACATTGGAAGATTGTCATGGTATCTTCAGCGTTACAGTGCTTTTTACTTCCTTATATTTTTGGGATATTTGGAGTACTTATTTTGGACTAACAGTCTATCATTTGAACTAATAACTACTTCTTCTTGGTTCAAGGTTTCATTATCAATATTTATTCTTTTAGTATGTCTGCATGCATTTATTGGACTTTGGACAGTAGGAACAGATTATTTAACTAAAAGAACTTTGGGATTTATTTCGACTAGTTTAAGCAATAGCGCAGACATTATAAGAAAAATATATGAGATCTCTTTTATTCTTTTAGGTCTGATTATTATATTAATGTTCTTCTCAATTATCTGGTTTTAAAAATATGACAAATTATAATTCTGCCAATATAAAAACTATAGAATTTGATGCTCTAATCATCGGCGGAGGTGGTTCCGGGATGAGGACATCTTTAGAGCTTGCCAAGTCTGGTTTAAAAACAGCAGTAGTATCAAAAGTATTTCCAACAAGGTCTCATACAGTTTCAGCTCAAGGAGGTATAACATGCGCAATTCAAAGCGCAGATCCTAATGATGATTGGAGATGGCATATGTATGATACTGTGAAAGGGGCAGATTTCATTGGTGATCAAGACGCTATCGAATATTTATGTTCGGAGGGGCCTAAAGCAGTTTTTGAACTGGAGCATATGGGATTACCATTTTCTAGATTTGATAATGGAAGAATATACCAAAGACCATTTGGAGGTCAGTCAAAGGATTTTGGTAAAGGTGGGCAGGCTGCTAGAACCTGTGCAGCTGCTGACAGAACAGGTCACGCACTGCTTCACACCCTCTATCAAAATAATATTAAAGAAGGAACAAATTTTTTAAATGAATGGTTTGCTGTTGATATTGTCAAAAATGATAAAAACGAGGTTACAGGAGTTATTGCTTTTTCTATCGAATACGGTGAAATTGCATACCTTAAGGCTCAGTCAACAGTAATGGCTACTGGAGGAGCTGGCAGAATATATGCTTCTACAACTAATGCTTTAATAAATACTGGTGATGGTTTAGCAATGGCTCTAAGAGCTGGGTTTCCTGCTCAAGACATGGAAATGTGGCAATTTCATCCAACAGGCATTTATGGTGCAGGGTCTCTTGTTACTGAAGGTTGTAGGGGAGAAGGCGGCTATCTAATAAATAAAGATGGCGAAAGGTTTATGGAAAGGTATGCGCCTAACGTAAAAGATTTAGCTGGAAGAGATGTGGTTGCTAGGTCTATGGTCTTGGAGATTCTTGAAGGGAGAGGATGTGGAGACAACCAAGATCATATTTATCTTAAACTAGATCACCTTGGAGCAGATGTATTGAATGCAAAGCTTCCAGGGATATGTGAACTATCTAGAACTTTTGCTCATGTTGATCCAATATTTGAACCCATACCTGTAGTTCCTACATGTCACTATATGATGGGCGGCACACCTACTAATATTAATGGACAGGCATTTAATAGAGTCAATGAAATTGATTCTATAGTTCCTGGATTATTTGCTGCAGGAGAGGCCGCATGTGTATCAGTTCATGGAGCAAATAGACTTGGAGGTAATTCATTGCTTGATTTAGTCGTATTTGGAAGAGCAACAGGAATGTTTATTCAGGAAGAAATAAAATCTGGAGGAGGGGTAAAGTCTGCAGGTTCTGATGATATAGATGCAGCTTTAGAAAGGCTAAATAAATTAAATGAATCTAATAGTGGATATGATACAGCGGATGTTAAGAAACAGCTTCAAGAATGTATGCAAAATTACTTCGGAGTTTTCAGGCGCGGTGAATTTATGCAAAAAGGCTTAAATGAACTCAAAGAGATAAGCGATAAAGTCAGTAATCTTCATTTAAAGGATAAAAGTAATGCTTTCAATACAAGCAGAGTAGAGGCGATTGAACTACAAAATTTATTTGAAGTTGCAGAAGCGACTGCGATTGCTGCTTACAGTAGAGATGAGAGTAGAGGAGCTCATGCGAGAGATGATTACCCAGAAAGAGATGATGAAAACTGGTTATGCCACTCACTTTATGACCCACAATCAAAATCAATTTCAAAAAGAGACGTAAATTTTAGTCCCTCTGAAGTTGAAGCATTTCCACCAATTGTAAGGACCTATTAAATGGCAAAAGACATACTTGAAATTAATATGTATAGATACAATCCAGAGCAGGATAAATTTCCATACATTAAGAACTACAGCATAGAGAAGCCTGCAAAAGACATAATGGTGCTGGATTTACTTCATTTGCTAAAAGAGCAAGATGAATCAATATCATACAGAAGGTCATGCAGAGAAGGAGTTTGTGGATCAGACGGCATGAATATCAATGGTAAAAATGGTCTCGCATGTATTACACCAATATCATCTATCCTAAAAAATAATAAAATAGAACTTAGACCACTACCTGGATTGCCTGTAATTAGAGATTTAGTGGTTGATATGACAGAATTTTATGCTCAATATGAAAAAATTAAACCTTTTTTACAAAATAGCACTTCTGCCCCTGAACAAGAAAGACTTCAGTCACCAGAAGATAGAGACAAATTAGATGGTTTGTATGAATGTATTTTATGTGCATGTTGTTCTACAAGCTGCCCATCTTTTTGGTGGAACCCTGATAAGTTTTTGGGTCCAGCAGCCTTACTTCAGGCATATAGATTCCTAGCTGATACTAGAGATCTAAAGACAAATGAAAGGCTAGACGAGCTGTCTGATCCATTTAGCGTATACAGATGTCACGGAATAATGAACTGTGTAAGCGCATGCCCTAAAGGCTTAAATCCAAATAAAGCCATTGGGAAAATTAAAACAATGCTTTTAAAAGATAAAAAAGAAATTATTACTTCAGATGGGGTTATGAATTAAGTAGCGATGAGCCAATTAATGCAAGAACTATGGGGGAGTTCACATTTGTCAGCAGGACATGCAGCCTACCTAGAAAATCTTTACGAAACATATTTAACCAATCCGGAAAACCTTTCAAAAGAATGGCATGATTTCTTTGCAAATCTCCCTAGAGGATCTAGTAAAAATGGGGACGTATCCCATCAAAGCATAATCAATGAATTTAAAAATCTTTCAAGAGGAGCTGTATCAGTAAAAGAAGAGATAGATGAAAGGCAAGGAAAAGTTATAAGACTTATACAAGCCTATAGAAATAGAGGCCATCAAGAGGCAACATTAGATCCGCTGGGTATGATGGAAAGAAATCCAATCGAAGATCTTAAGATTGAGTTTCATGGATTATCACAAGGCGATATGGATACTGAATTCTATACAGATACATTTAATACTGGTAATTCTGGTACTAAAAAATCTAGTTTACGAAACATCATAGAGGATTTAAGAAGGATTTATTGTGGAAATATAGGCGTTGAATATAACTATATAATGAATTCAAACGAAAGAAGGTGGTTCCAGAAACAATTTGAATCAAAAATTGAATCTTATTCTTTTACAAAGGATGAAAAATTACATATTTATGAAAGATTAAATTCTGCTGAAGGGTTGGCAAAGTATTTAGCTGCTAAATATCCAGGTATGAAGAGGTTTGGTATTGATGGAAGTGAATCTTTAGTCCCACTAGTTGATGCTGTTATACAAAATTGTGGAAGACTTGGCGCTAACCAAATATGTTTTGGTATGGCTCACAGAGGAAGATTAAATTTATTAGTAAATGTTTTAGGAAAACTTCCGGCAGATCTATTTTCTGCATTTGATGAAACCGGAGAATTGGAAGGAGCAAATACCGGCGATGTTAAATATCATTTAGGCTTTTCATCTAATATTAATACTCCTGGTGGCGAGGTTCATGTATCCCTGAATAATAATCCATCACATTTAGAAATAGTAGATCCAGTAGTGCTAGGGTCTGTTAGAGCAAGACAAGATAGGCTAGAAGATAATAAAAGAAAAAAAGTAGTACCAGTTTTACTGCATGGTGATGCATCTTTTTCAGGACAGGGAGTTGTGATGGAATCTCTGCAAATGTCCCAAACTAGAGGCTTTAATGTTGGGGGCGCAATACACATAATTGTAAATAATCAGATTGGTTTTACTACTAGCAATAAAAATGATGCAAGATCAACTGACTATTCAACAGATGTTGCAAAAATGATTCAAGCCCCTGTAATTCATGTTAATGGAGATGATCCTGAAATGGTTATCAAGGCAGTAAAAATAGCATGTAAATATAGAGAAAAATTCAATAAAGATGTTGTTATTGATTTATTTTGTTATAGAAGAAGAGGTCATAATGAAGCAGACGATCCATCAGCTACACAACCAACAATGTACAAGAAAATCGCAAAGCACCCATCTGTTCTTAATCAATATCAAGAAAAATTAATGATAGAAGGTTTTATATCCAAAGAATTAGCATTAGAAATTAAAAACACTTATAGAAAATCTTTAGAAGGCGGAAAAACAGTTGCAAAGAGTTTAGCAGATCACTCAAACACCTCACTTTGGTTTGACTGGACTGATTATATGAATGTTTTATGGTGGCCTAAAGTCGATACATCCTTTAAGGCTAAAAAATTTATATCTTTAGCTACGCAGATTTGTGAAGTTCCTGATTCATTTCAATTAGGAAATCAAGCATCCAAAATTTTTAACGATAGAAAAAAGATGACTGAAGGAAGTCTAGGTATTAATTGGGGTTATGCTGAAAGTATGGCTTATGCATCATTACTTCAAGAGGGTTTCCCTATAAGAATTACGGGGCAGGATGTCAGAAGGGGGACGTTTTCTCATAGACATGCTTGTGTTTTTGATAAAGATTCAGGAGAAGGCTATATTCCTTTATCAAAAATAGCTAATGACAATAATACAAGATTTGATATATATGATTCATTGCTTTCAGAAGAAGCTGTTTTAGGTTTTGAATATGGATATTCTGCTACATGGCCAACTGGGTTAACTATCTGGGAAGCTCAATTTGGTGATTTTGTTAATGGTGCCCAGGTTGTTATCGATCAATTTATAGTTTCAGCTCAACATAAATGGGAAAGGTTATCAGGCTTAGTAATGCTTTTACCCCACGGATATGAAGGTCAAGGACCTGAACATAGTAGCGCTAGAATTGAAAGGTTTCTTCAATTATGTGCTTCAGAAAACATTCAAGTTTGTATTCCAAGCTCACCATCGCAGATTTTTCATTTATTAAGAAGGCAAGCAATTAGAAAAATGAGAACCCCTTTAATAGTTATTTCACCTAAAAGTTTGTTAAGAAATCCCATGGCAACATCATCACTTCAAGATCTTACTGAAGGTTCTTTTAATTGCGTGATTGATGATGTTGTACAAAAAAAGTCTAAGATAAAAAAGGTTATCTTATGTTCTGGTAAAGTTTTTTATGATCTAAAGGAGAGAAAAAATACTGAGCTAAAAGAGCATATTGCAATTGTAAGAATTGAACAACTTTATCCATTTCCATATGATGATCTTGAGGAAGTGTTAAAGGAATATAAAAATATTGAAGACATAGTCTGGTGTCAAGAAGAGCCACAAAACCAAGGCGCTTGGTTTAGCCATAGACACAGGCTTCAAAGAGTTTTAGATAGATTGGGAGAAAATAAAGAAATTACACTAGTTAGCAGGCCGCCTGCTGCAGCTCCAGCAGTTGGACTAATGAAATTACATTTAGAACAACAAAGTAATCTTGTTACAGAAGCTTTACAATAGGGAAAATTATGACAATTGAAATTAAATCACCAACATTTCCAGAATCAGTTGCTGATGGAACTGTTGCAAATTGGTTAAAAAAAGAAGGAGATTCAGTAGCTCAAGATGAAATTCTTGCTGAGATAGAAACCGACAAAGTTGTTCTTGAAGTCGTTGCACCTTCTAATGGGGTTCTAACAAAAATTATTAAAAATGAAGGAGATATTGTTAATAGTGCTGAAGTTATTGGTAAATTTGATGAAACATCAGAAGTCACTAACAAACAAGAGAAAAATTTAAATAAGGTTGACCAAGCTGATAAGGTTAATATTTCAACTATTAAAGATGAGGAATCAGAAACTAAAACAGAAGCAAATACAAAAAAATCTGGACCAGCAGCAAAAAAACTTATCGTTGAAAATAATTTAGATTCATCTTTAATAAAAGCATCTGGAAAAGATCAACGAATCACAAAAGCTGATGTTATAAATCATCTTGAATCATCTTTTGAACCAAGTGCTTCAGATTCTTCATCAATTAATTCATCAAATAGACCTGAAAAAAGAGTCCCAATGAGTAGACTAAGAAATACTATTGCCCAAAGACTCGTTTCAGTTCAACAAGAAACCGCAATGCTAACAACTTTTAATGAGGTTGATATGCTTCCAATAAAAGAATTAAGATCAAAATATGGTCAAGAGTTCGAAAAGCAGCATGGAGTAAAACTAGGTTTTATGGGATTTTTTGTAGTTGCTGCTGTTCAAGCCTTGAAGAAGTTTCCAGTTGTTAATGCTTCAATTGACGGCTCAGATGTTGTTTATCATGGATATCAAGATATTGGTGTAGCAGTATCAACTGAAAGAGGTTTGGTAGTGCCAGTTATAAAAGATGCTGATGCTAAATCTTTGCCAGAGCTTGAGAAATCGATTCTTGAGTACTCTGAAAAAGCTAGAGATAGCAAGCTAACAATTGAGGAAATGCAAGGAGGAACTTTTACTATTTCTAATGGTGGTGTATTTGGTTCTTTGCTATCAACCCCGATACTTAACGCACCTCAAACTGCTATATTGGGAATGCATTCTATTCAAGAAAGACCTGTAGCCATTAATGGAGAGGTTGTTATTAGGCCTATGATGTATTTAGCTATGAGTTATGATCATAGACTATTAGATGGCAAAGAGGCAGTTAGGTTCCTTGTTTCAATTAAGGAACAGTTAGAGTCGCCTGAAAGATTATTATTAAATTTATAAATTAGAGGAATTTTATGTTCGATGTTGTTGTAATAGGTGGTGGTCCTGCAGGTTATGTAGCTGCTATAAAATCAGCTCAATTAGGTTTAAAGACTGCTTGTATAGAAGAATACGTAGATAAAAAAAATAAACCAACATTTGGTGGAACTTGTTTAAACGTTGGTTGCATACCTTCTAAAGCTTTGCTTGATTCCTCTCATAGATATCAAGAGGCAACTAGCCATTTAAAAATTCATGGTATCGAAGTTGGTTCGGTTGATCTAGATATACCAGCTATGATGAAAAGAAAAGACGACATCGTAACAAAATTAACTGGAGGTATTAGTGGCCTTTTTGCTGCAAATAAAGTAACCCCAATCGCCGGTAGAGGAAAAGTTCTAGCAAATAGCAAAGTAGAAGTTACAGACTTAGATGGCAAGAAAGAAGTAATTGAATCAAAAAATATTATTATTGCAACTGGCTCCTCACCAATTGAAATTGGTTCAGCTATTTTTAATAATACAAATATATTAGACAGCACTGGAGCCCTTGAAATTGATAAAGTTCCTGAAACTTTAGGTGTAATTGGTGCTGGTGTAATAGGCTTGGAGTTAGGAAGTGTTTGGGCAAGATTAGGTTCAAAAGTTACTATTATCGAAGCCATGGATAATTTTCTTTTTATGGCTGATAAAGAGATAGCCAAAGAAACTTTAAAAGATTTTAAGAAACAAGGTTTGGATATTAAGCTAGGTTGCAAACTAACCTCATCAAAAAGTTTAAAAAATTCTGTAAAAATTACATATGAAAATAATGGCTCTTCTGAGAATATGGAATTTGAAAAATTAATTGTCGCTGTTGGAAGAAAGCCTAATACAAAAGATGTTTTTTCTGAAGATGCAGGAATAAGTCTTGATGAAAAAGGCTTTATTTCTGTAGATCAAAACTGTCAAACAAGCATAAAGAATATCTGGGCAATTGGCGATGTAGTAAGAGGTCCAATGTTAGCTCATAAAGGAAGTGAGGAGGGCATTATGGTTGCTGAGAGAATAGCGGGCAAGCATGCTGAAATGAACTATGAATTAGTACCTTCTGTAATTTATACTCACCCTGAAATAGCCTGGGTTGGAAAGAATGAAGAAGAGCTTAAAAACGATAACATTGAATATAAGGTTGGTAAATTTCCATTTGCAGCAAGTGGAAGAGCTTTAGCTGTAGATCAATCAGTCGGTTTTGTAAAACTTATAACTGATGCAAAAACTGATACAATTTTAGGGGTTCATGTTTTTGGTCCATCTGCAGCAGAAATTGTTCAACAGGCTCTAATATCTATGGAATTTGGTGCCAGCGCAGAAGATTTAGGATTAACAATTTTTAGTCATCCAACGGTTTCAGAAGCACTTCATGAAGCTGCTTTATCGGCTAACAATCAAGCCATACATATAGGAAATAAAAAGTAAATGAATCTACATGAATATCAAGGCAAAGCATTATTTGCAGAATATGGGCTGCCAGTATCAAATGGTAAAGTAATTTACGAAGCTGAAGATGCTCATAATGCTTGCAGAGATATAGGTGGATCAAAATGGGTTGTTAAAGCTCAAGTGCATGCAGGAGGTAGAGGAAAAGCTGGGGGGGTTGAGTTAATAGATTCTCCAGAAGATGCAATTGCATTTGCTAAAAAATGGCTCGGAAAAAGATTAATAACATATCAAACAGACGCAAATGGACAGCTCGTAAATTCTATTCTTATAGA
>Ga0206130_10003690_pt1 | contig 19669 bp, 15 predicted proteins | sample Helgoland_Spring_9_FD_148637 | JGI IMG/M metagenome (GOLD analysis project Ga0206130, IMG submission 148637) | Pelagic subsurface seawater microbial communities from Kabeltonne, Helgoland, North Sea - Helgoland_Spring_Bloom_20160512_1 | ecosystem: Environmental > Aquatic > Marine > Epipelagic ... | reverse complement strand
TATCAAGCTTACCGTTTAATGTAATCCAATTAATTAGTGCTTTTTCATCATTAGGATCGAGCTCTTTATCTTTGTGAATTGCATCAAATAACTTCTCGTGAAGTATTCCTTCTAAATCAAGTGTCTCTAATGCGAAATATGCTTTTGCACCTGGCACCCAACTCTTCCTTGGAATAGCAGGAATCCTTTTAAATACTACATATTCAGGCAGTTTGTCAGCCCATTTTTCTAGGTAAGGATCCATTGAATAACAATGAATACATCCGTACCAAAAAAGCTCGAGAACTTCTATTTTTCCAGGAGATGACGACTCAATCTCTTTTTTTGTTTGTTTAAAATTAACGTTAAATTTTGGCTCTACGGCAAAAACAACAGTTGAAAAAAATAACGTTAGTAATAAAATAAATTTTCTCATTGCTTATGTTTCTCCATGTCTAGTCTTCTTTAGGTGTAGTTAATTTAATTAAGTTCGCTTTAAATCCTTCTAGAAAAAGTTTCTCTCTACTATTTTTTGCTTCATCATAATTTTTGTATGGACCCACACTTACTCTATGAAAAGTATTTAGCCCAATCTCAGCAGTCATTACAACAGATTCGTAACCCATAAGTGCTAGACGTGCCTTAAGATTAATGGCTGCTTTTTTTTCTGAAAAGGCACCTACTTGGATGTAGTAAAGTACGTTTCTATTGTTGTCTGGGATGAGCTTTTGTTCTTCCTCAGAAATGTCTGAATAAGCCGCAATATTTGTATCTTCATCGATGTTAATCTCATCTTCATCACCTAAAGCGGAATTAACTTCAATACATGACCCGTCTGTTTTTTTTGAAATGAAAGGGCTTTTACCGCTTGTGACAAGAAGTGTAATAATGATAGCAACAACAATTCCGAGGAAGAGACCAAAAAATAACCCATTTGCAAAGGGAGTGCCTTTGATTTTTTTTCGTGATGGAGATTCATTGTTGTCATACATAATCAATCCTTTACATTTTGTGAGGGGCACTTACCCCAAGTAAGTTTAAACCATTTGACAATACATATTGAGTTGCTTGGATAAGAGCAAGCCTATTCTCCATAATATTTTTGTCGTCAATAAGAAATTTCGTATCATTATAATAGCTATGAAATTCAGCAGCACAATCTTTTAGGTAGCTAGCAATTTGATGGGGGGCTAATTCTTTAGCAGCTTGATTAACGACTTCGGGAAACTCACTAATATTTTTTATTAACCTTAATTCATTTAAATTTTTAATGTCATCACCATTTTTTGCTTTAAGGTTTTCTTTTTTACCGCCCCATTGTTCAAGTACTCTTGAAATTCTTGCATGAGCATACTGTATATAATAAACAGGATTTTCATTATTTTTAGCTTTTGCTAGATCAATATCAAAGATAAGCTGAGAATCTGCTCTTCGCGCAGTTAAAAAATATCGAGTTGCATCACAACCTACCTCATCAATAAGATCTCTTAAGGTTACATAGCTCCCAGCCCTTTTTGAAATTTTAACTTCTTTTTTATTTTTCATAACTGTTATCATTTGATGAAGAATATATTCTGGCCATTTAGGCGGGATATTTTTTTCTAAAGCTTGAAGACCACCCCTTACTCGATTTATAGTGCTGTGGTGATCGGCACCTTGTTCATTAATAACGCGTTTAAATCCTCTTTCCCATTTATCAAGATGATAAGCAATATCGGGAACAAAATAAGTATACTCACCGTCAGTTTTTCTCATCACTCTATCTTTATCATCACCATATAAAGTTGTTTTAAGCCATAAGGCGTTATCCTTCTCATAAGTGTGGCCATTTTTATTTAACAATTTAATAATTTCTTCAACTTTTCCACTTTGATAAAAAGATGATTCAAGACTGAAAACATCAAAAGTAACATTGAAAGACTCAAGATCAAGATCTTGTTCATTTCTGAGATAAGCAATACTAAATTCTGTTATATCGCTAAAATCTTCAATATTTCCTGACGGCTTAATTTGCATTTCTTTAAAGTTGAATTCTTTTTTGCTTAAAAAAGCATCAGCTATATCGTTGATATATTCTCCTTGATAACCATCTTTAGGAAAACTTTTATTGGTAGGTGAAATTTTTTTAGCTCTAGCTTGAACAGATAAAGCAAGAGAGTTAATTTGTGATCCTGCATCATTATAATAAAATTCTTTTGTGACATTCCAACCTGTAGCGCTTAAAAGTCGGGCGATAGAATCACCAATTGCTGCACCTCTACCGTGACCTACATGAAGTGGTCCTGTTGGATTAGCAGATACAAACTCAACTTGAATTTTTTGATTTTGACCAAAAGTACTTTTACCAAAGTTTTGCTTTTCTTTTAAAATTGCATTAATGATTTGCATTCGTGCTTCTGAACTTAAAAAAAAGTTTATATATCCAGCACCTGCAACTTCAATTTTGTCGATTAATGAAGATGTTGGCATTAATTTAACAATTTGGTCAGCTATATCGAGTGGCGATTTTTTGAGTATTTTTGCCAAAGGAAGGCTGGCATTTGAGGAAAAATCTCCATGTTGTATTTGTTTTGGCCTGCTAATTTGAATTATTTTTTTATCAAAATTATCAACTAGTTCGTTGATGGCGTTATCAAGTAAATTGGTTAGATAATCTTTCACGAGGTTACAATAGGTTATATATATATAAATATTTTACCCTATCTAAGGTTGTCTGATTGAGGAAATTTGTTGAATTGAATAAAGATCAAAAAATATTAAAGGTTGCGTTAGATGTTCCAGTTAATAAATTATTTGATTACATATCTAATGATTCAAAAATAAAGATTGGTCAATATGTCAAAGTGCCTTTTGGCAATAGAAGCCTAATAGGCATTTGTTGTGAAATTTCAAATAAAACCCAGATTGAGTCCAATAAATTAAAAACTATTATCCATATAGATTCTGAAGTTATTTTTGATACACTCATGCTCAAGCTTTTGAATTTTGTTTCTGACTACTACCACCATCCCATCGGTCAAACCATAATGTCTGTTGTTCCCAGCAGAATAAAGAAGAATTCACCTTCATCACGAAAGAAAGAATTATTATTTAAGGCAAATAAAAAACTGACAAAAGAGATAATTGAAAATTTTCCCAAAAGACAGCTTCGCTTAAAAAATATCGCTAATGCAATTTTGGAGGAAAATTTAAGGCAGAGGGATTTAAAAAAACTTGCGTCAAATTCAGCTGAATGTATAAAAAAACTTGAGCAGTTAGGTCTGATATCCTCCGAAGGCAGTTAGGTCTGATATCCTCCGAAGTTTATATTCCAAAAACCATAAATGCTAAAAGTATCAAACCAAAATTAAATGAAGATCAAAAAAATGTAATTGATTGTATTAATCAATGCAAAACATTTAAGCCTTGGTTAATTCATGGAGTAACAGCAAGTGGAAAAACAGAAATTTATATAAATCTAATAACAAAGCTGTTATTAGATAAGCCTAGCCAGGTTTTAATGCTCATCCCAGAAATTAACTTAACACCGCAATTAGAGGCAAGATTCCAAGACCGGTTTTATGATAAAAAAATTGTAATCCTTCATAGTTATTTATCAAATCTCGATAGACTCGACAACTGGAGAGATGCGAAGGCTGGGAAAGCTTATCAAATCTCGATAGACTCGACAACTGGAGAGAGGCGAAGGCTGGGGAAGCGGATATTGTAATAGGTACTCGGCTTGCTGTGTTTACCCCAATGCCTAATTTAAAAATGATTATCATTGATGAAGAACATGATGCTTCCTTCAAACAAAGCGAAGGCTTGAAATATCATGCAAGAGATGTGGCAATGATTAGAGCAAAAAATTCAAATATACCCATTGTGATGGGGTCTGCAACCCCTTCCTTAGAAATTTGGTACAAGGCAATTAATGCTCAGCAAAATTTTCAATATTTTAAGTTAAATAAAAGAGCCGTTGATGATTCAAGACTGCCAATTATCAAAACTATTCAAGTGAACGAGAAAACAAAACTTCAAATTTCTAAACAAGTAATAGATGAAATCGAAAAAAGAATACATAAAAAAGAACAAACAATTATTTTTGTAAATCGCAGAGGTTATTCACCTGTTCTGATTTGTTCTTCTTGTGGTTGGGTTGCTGAATGCAAAAGATGCTCCACAAGATTGGTCGTTCATCTTCAAAAAAAACGACTTAAATGTCACCATTGTGGGCATGAAGAAAAAGTAAATAATTCATGTTTTGATTGTGGTAACACCGATTTATTCCCTTTAGGGACAGGAACACAAAAAGTAGAAGATATTTTGAATTATCATTTTCCTACCGCTAAAATTGTTAGAGTTGATCGTGACACAACGCATTCAAAAAAAGCAATAGAAAATTTGTATACAAGCATGAATAACAGGGAAATTGATATTGTCGTTGGTACACAAATGTTATCAAAAGGACATGATTTTCCCTATGTATCTTTAGTTGTCGTACTAGATGCTGACAATGCTCTTTACAGTCCTGATTTTAGAGCAAGTGAAAGGTTATTTTCTCAACTTCTGCAAGTTTCAGGGAGAGCAGGAAGAGGAAAAATTAAGGGCGAGGTCTTAATACAAACTGTTTTTCCAAATCATGATTTATTTGAATCTTTAAAAGCGCATGATTTTGATTTATTTAGCAATCAATTAATTAAAGAGAGAAAAAGTATGGGGCTTACCCCTTTTAGTTTTAATGCTGTGATGCTTGTGCAATCAAAGAATCTAGAGACTGCTAAAAAATTTATATTTGATATTTCAGCTTGGATTAAAGAATCTTCATTAGGTAAAGTAGAAGTTCTGGGTCCAGCAAGGCCTTCCATAGAAAAGCTCAAAGGCTTCGAGCGGTACCATTTATTTATTAAAGCACTTTCTCGAAATGAATTACACGCAGCTTTAAAACCTTGGGTTTCACAAATCAGACAACATCCTCATGTGAATCGAGTAAAATGGGCATTAGATGTTGACCCAATGGAATTTTAAATAATGAGAAATTTGTTATCGCCACCAAAAGTAATGACGTTTTCAGCAACTGATCCAACCGGTGGGGCAGGACTACAGGCAGATGTTCTTACATTAGCAAGTATGTATTGCCACCCTATATCTATAGCTACAGCGATCAGTGTTCAAGACACAAAGGGTGTTGAGTCACTTATGCCCCTAGATTCTAAACAAATTAAAGAACAAGCCATAACAGTTCTAAATGATGTAAGTGTTTCGGTTTTTAAGTTAGGATTATTAGGCAGCCTTGAAAACATTAGAGCGGTGGCAGATATTCTTAATAGTTATCCGAATACTCCAGTTGTAATCGATCCCATAATTTCATCGGGCCGAGGGGATATTTTGATGAATGATGAAATGAAGGAAGAGATGATTCGATTGTTATTTCCCAAAGCATTTTTAATTACACCAAATAGTATTGAAGCGAGAAAGTTTGTATGTCAAGAAAATGAAAGTATTGATGATTTTTCAATGAAGGATACGGTTGGTAGATTATTTAACTTGGGCTGCAAAAATATACTGATTACGGGCGGGCATGAACAGTCAAAAGATATTATTAATACTCTCTATTTGAAAAATGGTGAGATTGTGCCATTTACTCTCTATTTGAAAAATGGTGAGATTGTGCCATTTAAAACAGAACGGTTTTTTGACGAGTATCATGGATCAGGTTGTACGTTGGCATCCGCAGTTGCAGGATTTTATGCTCAAGGCTATTCATTAAGAGAGGCTGTGTTCGAAGCTGTATCGTTTACTTCCCTTGCGCTAAAAAATGCTTTTAATATTGGAGAAGGTCAATTAATTCCAGATAGATTCCACTGGATATTCAATAATAGTTCATATGAAGAAGATGAAAACAGCGATAATCCAACCCGTCATTAAGGGTATCTATGCAATTACGCCAGACCAGATAAATTCTGAATTACTCCTAAAACAGGTTAAAGCTTGCTGTGAAGGGGGGGTCAATGTTTTACAGTATCGCTCAAAGACTCTCTCCTGGAAAAAAGTCAATGTTTTACAGTATCGCTCAAAGACTCTCTCTTGGAAAAAAAGGTTTGAACAAGCAAAAGAGATAAAACAAATTACAGATGATCATAAAATACCATTAATTATAAATGATGATATTGATATTTGCGAACATTTAGACGCTTTTGGAGTACATTTAGGAAAAGATGACGAAAGTATACAAAATGCACGTAGTACACTTGGACCCGATAAGTGTATTGGATTGTCCTGTTATAATGATTTACAGAGAGTCGAAATGGCAATTAAAAATGATGTAGATTATGTTGCATTGGGTGCTTGCTTTGCAACTAAAACGAAACCTAATGCTCCAATCGTTTCAATGCAGATACTTAAGATGGCGGTTAAAAAATATGATGTTCCTATGTTAGCAATTGGGGGTATAACTATGGATAACATAAATTTATTAAAAGATAATGGCATGTATTGTTTTGCTTTAATAAATAGTATTTTTTCTTCTGTTGACATAACCTCCACAGTTAAACAATTTAAATTAAAAATTAGATAAATATTTGAAAATGAACAAAAATAAAATACTTTTTGAAAAATCAGAAGACTTTATTCCTGGAGGGGTTAACTCTCCTGTAAGGGCCTTTGGATCGGTTGGCGGCACTCCTATATTTTTTAAGAGGGGTAAAGGTAGTCGGCTTATTGATGAAAATGATAAAGAGTATATTGATTACATAAATTCATGGGGGCCTATGATTTTAGGGCATGCACATCCAGAAATTATTCAATCAGTAAAAAGTACAGCAGATTACTCGCTCTCATTTGGTGCACCAACATCTAGAGAACTTTCAATGGCTGAGCTAATTGTTAAATTAGTTCCCAGCATAGAACAAGTTAGATTGGTAAGCAGTGGGACGGAGGCAACAATGAGTGCAATTCGTGTTGCGAGAGGTTTTACCAAGAGGGATGAAATGGTTTTACCAAGAGGGATGAAATTTTAAAATTTGAGGGTTGTTATCATGGCCACGCAGATTCTTTATTAGTGAAAGCTGGGTCTGGTGCTTTAACTTTTGGCCAACCAAGTTCAGCAGGCGTTCCTGCTGATACCGCTAAACATACACATACTTTGGAATATAATAATGTTCAGGCGCTTGAAGAATGCTTTGAAAATATGGGTCAAGCATTAGCTTGTGTAATTATCGAGCCGGTTGTTGGAAACATGAACTTAATTGTCCCAAAAAAAGAATTCTTAAAAAGATTAAGGGAGCTATGCACTGAATATGACGTAGTTTTAATTTTTGATGAGGTCATGACAGGATTTAGGGTAGCATTAGGTGGGGCACAATCTTTATATGATGTAATTCCAGATATGACAACACTTGGTAAAGTAATTGGTGGTGGGTTACCTGTTGGTGCATTTGGAGGTAGAAAAGAAATAATGCAACAGCTAGCGCCACTAGGTCCAGTTTATCAAGCAGGCACATTATCAGGAAACCCGGTTGCAGTTTCTGCAGGTATGAAAACTTTAGAGTTAATTCAGCAGCCCAATTTTTTTGAAAATTTATCTAGAACTACAAAATCATTGGTTGATGGTCTGATTGATGCGGCAAAGGCAAGTAATATAGAATTTTCTGCTCAAAGTGTTGGGGGTATGTTTGGATTTTATTTTAGCTCACAGCCTCCTGAATCCTTTGACGATGTCATGCTTTCAGATAGGGAAAAATTTAATAAATTTTTTCATTTAATGCTTGAACAAGGAATATATTTTGGTCCATCAGCTTTTGAAGCAGGGTTTGTTTCTTCTGCCCATACTGATGATGATATAAATCAAACTATTCAAGCTGCTATGACTAGTTTCAAAAAGCTAAAATAAATATAGAAATCTTCGTCTAGAACATTGAATTAGCAAGGAAAAAGCGATAATATTGTCATCCAATTTTAAAAAAAATTTAGTAAGCATGAAGTTTCATCACAAACAAAAAAAACAAGGCTTATATAATCCCATGAATGAGCACGACTCTTGTGGAGTCGGGTTCGTAGCCAATATACATGGAAAGAAAAGTCATAAAATAGTTTCTCAAGGCCTTGAGCTATTAACTAACTTAACGCATAGAGGAGCGACAGGCTATGACCCCAAGTTAGGAGATGGTGCTGGTATTTTAATTCAAATTCCTGACATATTTTTTAGAAATGAACTTGAAAGCAAAGGACAAAACCTCCCTCCAATAGGAAAATATGCTGTGGGCATGTGTTTTTTTCCTCAAGGTAAAAAAAATCAAGCGTTATGCGAAAATAAAATTAGAGAAATCATCGAAGATGAAAAACAAAATCAAGCGTTATGCGAAAATAAAATTAGAGAAATCATCGAAGATGAAAAACAAAGCTTTCTTAATTGGCGTGATGTTCCCTTTAATAATAAAGATATTGCAAAAGCGGCAAAAGATGTCCAACCCATAATTAAACAAGTATTTATCGGTAGAAACGAGAGCTTACCTAATCAAGCAGCTTTCGAAAGAAAATTGTTTGTCATCAGAAAAAGAATTGAAATTGAAATAAGTAAATTAACTATAGAAGATCCTGCAAATTTTTATATATCTTCAATGTCATCCAGAACAATTGTGTACAAAGGAATGCTTTTGGCGCATGAGGTTGGAGATTTTTTCCCAGATCTCGTTGATGAAACATCAACTTCAGCCATTGCTTTAGTTCACCAAAGGTTCTCTACTAACACCTTTCCTGCTTGGGAGCTAGCTCACCCTTATAGAATGATTGCCCATAACGGAGAAATTAATACTGTAAGAGGAAATATTAATTGGATTAAAGCAAGAGCGGGCAAAATGGAATCAATGCTTCTTGGGGATGACTTAAAAAAATTATGGCCACTCATTGATGAAACTCAATCAGATTCTGCAAGTTTCGACAATTGCCTAGAATTACTTGTAGCAGGCGGTTATAGCCTACCTCATGCCATGATGATGCTTGTTCCTGAAGCGTGGTCTGATAACCCATTAATGAATGATGATAGAAAAGCATTTTATGAATATCACGCGACTACCATGGAACCATGGGATGGCCCGGCAGCTGTTGCTTTTACTGACGGACAAATGATAGGCGCAACATTAGATAGAAATGGACTTAGGCCGGCGAGATATTTGATGACGGATGATGGGGTTGTCATGATGGCTTCTGAGATGGGTGTTTTAAAATTTCCTGAAGAAAAGATTGTAAAAAAATGGCGTTTAGAACCTGGAAAGATGCTTTTAATTGACTTACAAGAAGGTAGAGTTATAGACGATGATGAGGTAAAAACGCTCCTATCAACAGCAAAACCATATAAGAAAAAAATTAATGATTCTAGGTTTAGTCTATCGGATTTAACTTTAAAATCTGAAAATTTTTCGTTAAAAGAGTCTGTTTTGGATACACAGCAAGCCTTTGGTTATTCACAGGAAGATATTAATTTTATTATTAAACCCATGATTGAAGCGGGAATGGAGCCATCAGGCTCAATGGGAAATGATGCCGCATTGCCAGTTTTATCAAATAGACCAAAATTACTTTTTAATTACTTTAAACAACTTTTTGCACAAGTAACTAACCCACCAATCGATCCTATTCGAGAAAATATAGTCATGTCTTTAATGACTTTTATAGGACCTAAGCCAAATTTATTTAATCAAACGGATGATTATCCCGCGCCTAGGCTTGAAGCCAACCAACCAATATTAACAATAAATGAATTAGATAAATTAAGGTCAATTGACAGCTTAAGTGATAATAAATTTAAAGCTTGCACTATAGATATTACCTTTGAATTAAAAAAAGAAGTGTCACTTGAAAAATTATTAGAGAATGAATTAGATAGAATTTGTAAGCTAGCAAAAAAATCAACAGATAACTACAATATAATTATTCTCTCCGATAGAAATGTATCAAAAAATCGGATGGCAGTCCCAGCATTATTAGCCTGTTCAGCTACACATCAACATTTGATTAAAGAAGGCTTAAGAACTCATACAGGACTAGTTGTAGACACGGGTTCAGCAAAAGAGATTCATCACTTTGCATTATTAGCAGGTTATGGTGCTGAAGCTATATGCCCTTGGTTAGCTTTTAAAACTATTGAAGGTATTTCAAATGATTTGAGCACGGCTCAAAATAATTATATTAAGGCGGTGGGTAAAGGATTATTTAAGGTTATGTCAAAAATGGGAATCTCAACTTACCAGTCATACTGTGGTGCTCAAATTTTTGAAGCAGTGGGTTTAAATCAAAATTTCATCGATCAATATTTCTATGGAACATCAACAAATATTGAGGGTATCGGAATAAAAGAAATTGCTGAAGAAATTAGCAGAATTCATCAAAAGGCGTTTGGAGATGACCCGGTATTAATAAATGCACTTGACGCAGGTGGTGAGTACGCATTTAGAATCAGAGGTGAAGAACACATGTGGAACCCTGAATCTATTGCAAAGTTGCAGCATGCAACTAGATCAAATGAATTTGAAACTTATAAAGAATATGCCAAGTTAATTAATGATCAAACAAAAAAACATAAAACATTAAGAGGGCTCTTCAGTTTTAAAAAAAATACAGCTATTAAACTTAGCGAAGTCGAATCGGCTAAAGAAATCGTTAAAAGATTTGCCACCGGTGCGATGTCTTTAGGGTCGATTTCAACTGAAGCGCATTCAACACTTGCCATTGCAATGAACCGTATTGGTGGAAAATCAAATACGGGTGAAGGGGGCGAAGATAAAAAAAGAGTTTTCCCAATAACAAAAGACTCATTAATCTCAGAACATCTAGGTACCGATATTATCGAATCTGATTTTAAACTTAAAGCGGGTGATTCAATGCGATCAAGAATAAAACAGGTTGCATCGGGTCGGTTCGGAGTGACTGCTGAATATTTATCTTCAGCCGACCAAATTCAAATTAAAATGGCTCAAGGGGCAAAGCCTGGAGAAGGTGGACAATTGCCAGGGCATAAAGTAAGTACATATATTGCTAAACTGAGATTTTCAGTTCCAGGTGTGGGATTGATATCACCTCCACCTCATCATGATATATATTCAATTGAAGATTTAGCGCAACTGATTCACGACTTAAAAAATGCCAACCCTAATGCAAGCATATCAGTAAAACTTGTTTCTGAAACTGGAGTTGGAACTGTAGCTGCAGGTGTCGCAAAAGCAAAATCTGATCATATTGTTATTGCAGGTCATGATGGTGGAACGGGCGCTTCACCAATTTCTTCAATAAAACACGCAGGTACTCCATGGGAAATAGGATTAGCTGAAACACAACAAACGCTTGTACTAAATCAATTAAGGGGACGAGTAGTTCTTCAGGTGGATGGTCAAATGAAAACAGGCCGTGATGTTGTCATTGGTGCGATGCTTGGGGCAGATGAGTTTGGGTTTGCTACTGCTCCTCTTGTTGTTGAAGGCTGTATTATGATGAGAAAATGTCATTTAAATACATGCCCGGTAGGAATTGCGACTCAAGACCCAATATTAAGGAAAAGATTTGCGGGACAACCAGAACATGTTGTTAATTTCTTCTTTTTTGTAGCAGAAGAAATTAGGGAAATAATGGCATCATTGGGAATTAAAAAATTTAACGACCTAGTAGGCAGAAGTGATTTACTTGATACTAAAAAAGGGATTGATCATTGGAAAATTCAAGGATTAGATTTTTCAAAAATATTTTATCAACCTGATATGGGTAAAGAGGTCTCAAGATATAACACTGAAACACAGTATCATGCATTAGATAAAGCCCTTGATATTGAATTAATTAGGCGATCAACAAATACAATTAAATCAAAAGAACCCTGTGAATTTTCTATACCTATTAGCAACACCAATAGAACGGTGGGCACGCTCTTATCGCATGAAATTGCAAAACAATATGGCAACGATGGCCTCCCCGATGACTCAATAAAAATAAATCTTGAGGGAACAGCTGGCCAAAGTTTTGGTGCTTTCTTAGCAAAAGGCGTTACCCTCAACCTGCATGGAGAAGGGAATGATTATGTGGCCAAAGGGATATGTGGCGGTAAAATAATAATTCGGCCTCCACATAATTTTAAAGGAATCGACGATAAAAATATTATCGTTGGTAATACTGTGATGTATGGAGCTACATCAGGTGAAACCTATTTTAGAGGTATTGCTGGTGAACGTTTCTGTGTAAGAAATTCAGGAGCATCAGCTGTTGTTGAGGGGGTTGGTAATCATGGATGTGAATATATGACAGGAGGAACGGTGGTTGTTTTAGGGCAAACGGGCCAAAACTTTGCCGCGGGTATGTCAGGGGGGGTAGCTTATATCTATGATCCAATGGGTCAGTTTAACCTTAAATGTAATCAAACTATGGTGGCACTTGAAAGGATTCAAAGAGAAAATGAGCAATCTTCAGGGCCAAGACACTTAGATCAAGCAGATGAAATAATCCTAAAATCGCTTGTTGAAAAACATTTGAAATATACAGACAGTAAAATTGCAAAGAAAATTATTGAACACTGGGAACAAGAGTTAGTCAATTTTACTAAAGTAATGCCAAATGAATACAAAAGGGCTTTGAATGAAATGTATAACGCTTCAAAAAAGGAGGCAGCGTAGATGGGAAAGGTAACAGGATTCTTAGATTTTCCTAGACTTTCTGAGGACTATGTTGCTCCTGCAGAGAGAGTAAAAAATTACAAAGAATTTGTATTAACTCTGTCTGATGATGAAGCAAAAACTCAAGGCGCACGCTGTATGGATTGCGGTATTCCATTTTGTAATAATGGCTGTCCGGTGAATAATATTATTCCTGATTGGAATGACTTGGTTTATAAACAAGATTGGTTGGGAGCCCTTGAAGTTCTTCACTCGACAAATAATTTTCCAGAGTTTACGAGTAGAATATGTCCCGCACCTTGTGAGGCAGCTTGTACATTAAATATTAATTCAGATCCAGTAGGAATTAAATCAATAGAACATGCCATTATTGATAAGGCCTGGGAAAATAATTGGGTCTTGCCACAAATTTCTAAAAATAAAACAGGAAAAAAAATTGCGATTGTTGGTTCAGGTCCAGCAGGTATGGCAGCCGCTCAACAGTTAGCGCGAGTAGGACATCATGTGGTTGTTCTTGAAAAAAATGACAGAATTGGTGGACTTCTTAGGTATGGAATACCAGATTTTAAAATGGAAAAAATTCATATCGACAGAAGAGTAAAACAAATGGAAAAAGAGGGCGTAGTATTCCAAACAAATCAAAATGTGGGTGAGAATGTTAATCCCGATGAACTTGTAGATGAGTATGATGCTGTGATCCTTGCCGGTGGTGCTGAATGGCCGAGAGATCTCCCAATTCCAGGCAGAGACTTAGATGGAGTTCATTTTGCAATGGACTTTTTGCCTCTTCAAAACAAGGTGGTTGCTGGTGATAAGTTTGATAATCAGATTATGGCAACGAATAAACACGTAGTAGTAATTGGGGGTGGTGATACTGGCTCAGATTGTGTAGGTACTTCAAATCGCCATGGCGCTGCTTCAATTACACAGTTTGAATTAATGCCCCAACCCCCTGAAAGTGAAAATAAATTGCTCGCTTGGCCATATTGGCCTCTTAAAATGAGAACATCAAGTTCTCATGAAGAGGGTTGTGATAGAGATTGGTCTATTGCTACAAAGTCATTTGAAGATGATGGTAATGGAAAAGTTAAAGAGCTTATTGCAAGTAAGGTGAAGTGGGAAAATGGCAAGATGAAGTTAAAGAGCTTATTGCAAGTAAGGTGAAGTGGGAAAATGGCAAGATGAATGAAGTTCCTGGCTCAGAATTTAAATTGAAAGCTGATCTTGTTTTGTTAGCGATGGGGTTTGTTAGCCCCCAGCAGAAAATTTTAGAATTGTTCGATGTTGAAAAAGATCAAAGAGGCAACGCAAAAGCCGAGACGGAAGGCGAAAACTCATATGCTACTTCCAAAGATAAAGTTTTTGCGGCAGGTGATATGAGAAGAGGACAATCATTAGTTGTATGGGCAATTAGAGAAGGTCGTCAATGTGCTAGATCTGTGGATGAGTTTTTAATGGGCGCAACTACCCTACCTCGATAAAAATTTCTTTTTATAAAATCAATGTCAATTATTCAAAACGATTCTTTTCTAAAAACCTTGAGAAGAGAATCGACACCTTACACACCTGTTTGGATGATGCGGCAAGCAGGCCGTTAATAAAAATTTCTTTTTATAAAATCAATGTCAATTATTCAAAACGATTCTTTTCTAAAAACCTTGAGAAGAGAATCGACACCTTACACACCTGTTTGGATGATGCGGCAAGCAGGCCGTTATCTGCCGGAATATAGAGAATCAAGAAAAAAAGCAGGAAATTTTTTAGAGCTTTGTAAGAATAAAAATTTTGCAACCGAAGTAGCTCTTCAGCCACTTGATAGGTATCCATTTTTAGACTTGATAGGTATCCATTTTTAGATGCAGCGATTTTATTTTCAGATATTTTAACGATACCTGATGCTATGGGATTAGGGCTCTATTTCGAAGACGGCGAAGGTCCTAAATTTAATAATCCCTTACAGGGCGAAGAAGCAATTTTTAAATTAGATATCCCTGATGTTGAAGAAAGCTTAAGTTACGTTTTTGATGCAGTCTCTTCTATAAAAAAAGCACTTAGTAATAGAGTCCCGCTCATTGGCTTTTCAGGTAGCCCATGGACTTTGGCAACATATATGATTGAAGGTCAAGGCGGTACTGATTTTATGAAAGTAAAAAAAATGATGTACTCTCGTCCTGACTTAATGAGTCACATATTAAAAATAAATGCGGAGACTGTATCAAGATATTTAGCTTGTCAGATCAAGGCTGGTGCTGACGTATCAAGATATTTAGCTTGTCAGATCAAGGCTGGTGCTGACGTTGTTATGTTATTTGATACATGGGGAGGGATTCTTTCTCATCATGAATATGAGCAATATTCATTAAATTATATGAAGGTAATTATTTCAAATTTAAACATTTTAGGGTTTGAAGACATTCCAAAAATTATTTTTACTAAGGGCGGTGGCCAATGGATTTCAAAACAGGCAAAGATTGGTGCAGATGGAATTGGATTAGATTGGCAAACAAGTTTGAGTAGTGCAAGAAAACAAGTTAAAGACCAAGTTACCCTTCAGGGGAACCTTGATCCTTCTATATTATTATCTGATCCAAAAGTAATTGAATCAGCTGTAAAAAAAGTATTAGATGATTATGGTGTTGGTGAAGGACACATATTTAATTTGGGGCATGGTATTACACAGTTTACTCCGTTAGAAAACGTTTTAGTCATGCTTGAAACAGTAAGAAATTACAGTAAAAAATTTCACTAAATATTATTTTCTTTTTAAGGACAAAGAGTTTATACAATATCTTAAGCCTGATGGTTCAGGTCCATCCGGAAATACATGACCAAGGTGGGCATCACAAGAATTACAGGTGACTTCAACCCTAACCATTAAATTTGATGAATCAGTTTTATAGCCAATAGAATTTTCTTCTAGGGGTTGAGAAAATGAAGGCCATCCTGATTGTGAATCATATTTTTCTGAAGCATCAAAGAGTAAACTATCACAGCAAGCACAAGCATAAAGTCCAGGTTCGAATTTAGAGCACATTTCAGAACTGAAAGCATGCTCAGTGCCTGACCGCCGAGTTATATTAAACACTTCGTCGCTTAATAAACTTTTCCATTCAGTTTCAGTTTTTATTATTTTATTCTTAGGTGTTGGTGAACCATATGCAATAAAATTTTTAATTTTTTTCCAAGTTATCATTGTATTAAATTAGTGTGAAATTTTTGTATCAATTCCAATTCCCGTTTGAGATCTGAAATATTGGGCATCAAAACTTTTAATTTCACTAACTCCTTGTTTAGATTTATCAAGTGATGAAATAATCCAAATAATCAGGAATGTTATCGACATTGAAAATAACGCTGGGTATTTATATGGGAAAATTGGAGTGGTATTGCCTAAAATGTCTACCCAAACAACAGGGCCCAAAATAACAAATGTAATGGCAGATAATAAACCAAGCGATCCACCAACCACTGCTCCTTTGGTGGTAAGTTTTTTCCAATATATAGATAGTAATAATAAAGGAAAATTTGCGCTCGCAGCAATTGCGAATGCTAGTCCAACCATAAAAGCGACATTTTGATCTTGGAAAATAATGCCCAGATATATAGATAATACTCCAAGAAAAATGGTTGCAATTTTTGAAACAAACATTTCACTTTTTTCAGTTTGTTTACCTTTAAAAAAAGCATTTGCATATAGATCATGAGAAATTGCAGAAGCCCCAGCCAATGTTAGCCCTGATACAACAGCCAGAATAGTTGCGAAAGCTACTGCAGAAATAAAGCCTAGCAATATGTCACCACCTACAGCATGCGCTAGATGAATAGCTGCCATATTGTTTCCCCCAATTAACGTATTGGAACCATCAAGATATGATGGGTTATTTGAAATAAGAATTATGGCGCCAAAACCAATAATAAAGGTTAACAGATAAAAGTAGCCAATAAATCCAGTTGCATAAGCAACAGATTTTCTTGCTTGGTTTGCATCAGAAACAGTAAAAAATCGCATTAGTATATGGGGAAGGCCAGCCGTTCCGAACATCAAGGCGAGACCTAATGAGACCGCTGAAATAGGATCAGAGATTAACCCACCTGGAGATAAAATTGAAACACCCTTTTTATGAATATTTGTAGCCTCATTAAAGAATAGATTTATATCAAAATTAAATTGAAATAAAACTAGAATCGCAATTGTTGTAGCACCAAACAATAATAATATTGCTTTAATAATTTGAACCCAAGTCGTCGCTAACATACCTCCAAATGTCACATAAAGAATCATTAATCCACCCACAATCATGACAGCAGAGTAATAAGGTAATCCAAAAAGAATCTCTATTAATTTTCCAGCACCAACCATTTGGGCAATTAAATATAAAATGACTGTGGAAAGAGAACCACAGGCAGCTAATATCCTGATAGGTCTTTGACTTAGACGAAAAGAAACAACATCAGCAAAACTATATTTACCCAAATTCCTTAATGGTTCAGCAATCAATAAAAGTATAATGGGCCACCCAATAAGGAAACCAATTGAGTATATTAAACCATCAAAACCAGTTAAATATACAAGTCCAGATATACCTAAAAAAGATGCAGCTGACATAAAATCTCCAGATATCGCTAAGCCATTTTGCAAGCCAGTAATGTTCCCCCCTGCTGTATAAAATCCATCTGCGGTTGAAGATTTTTTTGAAGCTAAGTAGGTAATAAAAAGGGTCACTGTTACAAATAAAATGAACATGATGATAGCTATGTAATTATTTTCATTATTGCCATTACTCGCAGATGAAAAGTTACAAAAAAATAAGATAAATAAGAATAATTTAGATATCATTTTTTATAGCATTTATTTGAGGCTCGATATATTTATTAGCTAAATAAACATACCTAATTGTAATAAAAAATATTAGCAGGATAAGAAGCAAGCCTAAAAAAATTCCTAAAGAGATATGGGTATTAAAAATGAGCGGACTAAATTTTTCAGGTTTAAAAGCAATCACACCAATAAAACAAAAATAAGGCAGGATAGTTATACATAGAAGCGGTCGAACTATCTTCAATCTCAAAGCAATTAAAGCTTTTAACTTTTTATTATAATTTTTATTTACCATTTTAATTTAAATTTGAAAAATGCATTTCAAGAGATGAACTTATATATTCAAAATAAAAATAACTGTTCATATAAATTAGTTTAACGCTTTATATATCATTTCACGTGCTTTATTTGCAATAATTTTCCTATTATTTTTACTAGATATTTTTGGGAGAACAAATATGCTTGCTTTCAAATTCTTATTTTTTACTAAAGTTAATATGGATTGTAAAAGCGTAATATCACCTGCATAGGATGGAGATGCGCTAAAGCGATCTTGATAGGTATATTTAATGGCAATAGGCAGTATATCAACTTGAGTGTTAATAGCTGTTTGAAAAAAATTACTTTTAAAAGGGAGTAATTTTGAGCCATCAGTCGCAATGCTTTCAGGAAAAAAATACACACTCTTCAATTGTTTTAATTCATCTTCAATTTGAACAGATGCGATTGAAAGTGATTTTTTTTTATCTCTATTAATATAAATTGTATCAGCACTTTTAATTAATTTTCCTACTAGCGGCCACTCAGTAACGTCAGCCTTTGATAAAAACGTCACTGGATAAATAGAATTAATCAGAAAAATATCTAACCATGAGATATGGTTACTTACGATTAAGTAATTTTTTTTTGATAAAATTTTATGAAGGTTTTCATTTGTTTCTACATCAATTTGAAATATGTGCAGAAGTTTTTTTGACCATTTTTTTATAATATTTTTTTTTGCTTTGTCATTTATATATAAAATATAGAGAGCTAGAAAAAAACCAATAATAAGGTGATAGAAAATAAAAATAATTTTAATCATTTTTAAGTTTTTAACTTGTTATTTTTTATTATCAGATTTTGGAAGTTTATAAACATTTATATAGTCGCCTTGGGGAAAGCCCATAATTTTGTTTCCACCAGCAACAACAGCAATATATTGCTCACCCTCAATCATATAAGAAATTGGTGGAGCATTTACTCCGGCATCTACTGTTGTTTGCCAAAGTAAATTGCCAGTAGATGCATCAATAGCATTAAAATTTCCATTTCCTTCGCCAATAAATACCAATCCACCTTTTGTAGATAGTGTCCCTCCAATCAGTGGTTGCGGAGTTTTATATTGCCATTGAATTTTACCTGTTGATAAATTTATCGCTGAAAGTAATCCCCATTGTGGATCATTGGTGGGCTCTGAACTTGTATATTCAGTAGTTCCATTATCTGTATTTTTTTCATGAAGGGTATATTTTATGGGCGCATGAATTCCTGAAACATACGCAAGATTTAAATCAGAATTAATACTTATTGGTGACCAATTAGACCCCCCTAAGATACCAGGGTAAATAATAGTTCCTTCTTTTGAAGCCCCTGCAAAAAGATTACTTTGAGGTACAAAAGCTTCAGATTTTAAAATTAGAGCACCTGTATCTCTATTTATTATATAAAGCCACCCCGTTTTACTTGCTTGGGCAACCGCTGGAATGACTTGATTATTATGATATGCATAAAATAGAACGGGCGGGCTCGCAACGTCATAACCCCATATATCATGTGGGACTTGTTGATAATACCATTTTAATTTTCCTGTTTCAGCATTGAGAGCAACAATGGATACGGTATATAAATTATCACCAGGTCGAGTTTCTGCACTCATTTGAGGGGACGGATTTCCGGTGCCAAAAAAAAGAGTATCTGTTTCTTCATCTACAGCAGGGGTAGTCCATGCTGACCCTCCACCAAATTTTGATGAATTTGGATATTTTTCTAAATTGGCTTTTTCTTTATAGATATCACGGTTTAAAGTAAGCCCATCTTCAATAAAGTTGGAAAAATTTCCTTCCCAACCAGTTTCAGCAATTGTATTAAATTGCCATATTTTTTGTCCGGAATGTATATCGTAAGCAGCTAAAAAACCTGATCGACCATAGTTGCCTGAAACACCGACTACAGCCCCCAGGGGGGTGTCGTCATCTTCCTC
>Ga0206130_10003686_pt1 | contig 19699 bp, 26 predicted proteins | sample Helgoland_Spring_9_FD_148637 | JGI IMG/M metagenome (GOLD analysis project Ga0206130, IMG submission 148637) | Pelagic subsurface seawater microbial communities from Kabeltonne, Helgoland, North Sea - Helgoland_Spring_Bloom_20160512_1 | ecosystem: Environmental > Aquatic > Marine > Epipelagic ... | reverse complement strand
AAGAGGTGTGAAGCATGATGGATGTGAGATGAAGACATCAAAGTTAACTGGCGATTTCTTAGAAGATGCATCTACTAGAAGTGAATTCTATCAGTTTGTAGCTGATATGAAGAATTAATTAATCTAGGAACTAACATATAATGTCAGTATGAATATTTTTTGTACCGATAATGATCCAATCGTGGCAGCTGAAGAGCTCTGTGATCAACATGTTAGATCAAAAATGCAAATTGAGGGAGCGATCATGTTAGCGCATGCGTTCCCTCAACCCGTATTAGATCACAAATCATGCCCTCGAACTGCAGCTGGTAAACCTCGAAAGCGAGGTAAAGGTTATTTTAACCATCAATGCAGTATATGGGCTAGAGAGACTACAGAAAATTTTATGTGGTTAGTAGATCATACATTGCATATGTTTAATGAGAGAAAGTTTAGATGGCCAGATTCAAAAGACCATTTCACCTATAATTTTATTAAATGGTGCGGTGATAACGTACATAATACTATTATCGGTAAAACTAAATTGACAGAATTTGCAGTAGCTATAAATCAAGACTGTAATTGTAGGCAGCAGAATGTTAACTTTGATAGTCTACCCGTAATTGATCAATACCGAGAGTATATCCGGAAAGATAAGTCTTTCGCTACATGGACAGCACGCAATAAGCCGAATTGGTATTAATCTAGATTGTGTTGCTGATATGAAGAATTAATTTATATAAATTCCGGGTATTTTTTTGTTAATGATAATATAATTTTTTTACAGTAATTGTTACATTTTATATTAAAAAAATATCGTTCTATTTTATCTGTTTTTAATTTTTCTAAAAAATAATTATGAAAATATAAAAATGATAACTCTTTAACAAAAATTTCACATTCAGATAAATCACAATCATTTATTGCTTTATCAACTGCTTTTTCACCGAATATCCATAAAAGTGCAAAATATCTATATATATATAAATTAAAATTTCCAAATTTAAAACCATCTGTAAGGTCAATTTGATTAATATTATATTTTGCATCTATAATAATATTATGAGCATTTAAATCATTAAAAACTATTATTTTATTTTTAGTTTTTTTTTGTTTTACAATACATATATTATATATTTTTCTTAAATCATATACTAGTTTTTGCTCCTTTTTTGTAAGTTTAAAATATATACCGTTACTTACTACTATAGATTTATCATACCCTAATAAACTACAATAATTGGAATTATCAGCTGAATAACGTTGCCATAGTGGTGGGTATTTTTTAAAACTACTAAAAGATATATTACAAAATTCACTTTCTTTAATTTTAATATTATATTTTATAAATCTAATAATATTATCAATAATTATTTTTTTATTTGGTTTATATTTTTTAAAAAAATAATTTTCTAGTGAGGATCCAGGTACAAATTTATAATAAAAAATATTAGGTTCTATACCTAATTTATAATTACGAATATAACTATTATTTCTGTTATAAAGTTTTTTTATATTTAAATATAAATTTAAGAATATTTTAGATTCACATTTAAATACATTATCACCTGCTTTATAAACTATAGTATCTTCAGGTTGCTTTAGTAATTTTATATCTGATAATTTATTGATATATTTATTTTTTTTTGCAAATATATATATCTTAGCTAATGACATTAGTCTAGATTGTTTTGCTTGGTAACGTCGATAACACCGCCAAGCTCTTCAATAAAATCTTTACCAACGAGTATTTTATACTCGTTTTCTGTTCTATCACCTATAGAGAATTTTGTATTAGGGTGCAATTCATCTCCTATTTTAATATCAAACTCTACAACCGGTCTTTGCTCTATATTACCTGACCCGATATTAATGTCGATTAATTCAACTACCGACTTAGTGATCATTTGACCGTTAACAGTCTCGAACGTAGCTTTATCGCCATTATGGTCTATGTTTACACCATGTAAGACATTGTAAGCCCCATTGCCGCTATCAATTTTAGCTTCAATGGGACCTAGTTCTTCAAACTCTATTGTTTCTATTAATCCAAGAGGTTTGTTTGATTCGAAGAATTGTTTAAAGTTAATCACATTATTATTTATGCCTTACCTTCGTTCTTCTTCTCTTGAATTTGCTTACGAATATCTTTGGTAAGTTTTGCAATTTCTAATAAAGCTTTTCTTGCTCTTGTACCGGCTGCTCCGACACCCTTTTCATTAAACTTTTCAATTTCTTCTTGAAAAATATTATATTGTTCTGTTAGTTCATCAGTTAATGTATTCATATTAACATTACTTACATTTCATTAAAAATAAAACAACTTTTAATGGTATAAATTATGTTGTTTTTTTAAATTTGAATAATGATTGTAAAAGTGACTTATATATACTTTCTTAAACTTATCTACCGGGCAATGATTCCATCTACCATCAATTGTAAAAATATTATTAACTAAAGTAACATTTATACTAGGTTCACATCTTTCTTTATGTTTTGTATGCTGGTATAATTGTAAATTTTTTAAATTGATATTTGTAATATCATTTTGTTTCCATTTTTTACAATCTATTAACATAACACCTGTATTGTAATATGGTTTTTCTTTATAATCTATAAATGGTTTAAAATTAAATGAAAATTTATGGACCAATTTACCGAATGTCGGTATTGGTTTAAGGGTAGCAGCCCCAATAATTTTATTACCTATATCTATTTCCCATAACTTAGATATACATGTCATAGCTATTGTATCACTATCTAAATATATCATACGGTCAACATTAATAAAATCCGGTAGCATACAATGTTGATGAATTATATTCAAATCTGATTGAATATTAATATAGTTTAAATCATTAGGTAACTTAAAAATATCAGTACTACATATAAAAAACTTTAATTTATATTTTTGATTTTTAAAAAATTTACGAATATATGATATAGATTTTAATGTCAAATCAACATGATTTTTATTTATACAATAACAAATATTTATATTTTCTTTCATTCAATTAAATCCTTTATATCTATTCTACCTTTACCGTAAAAGTTTTTAAATCCTTTTTTATTTAAAATTTCTTTATATACCAGGGTTATGTAATTGTATGGGAAGCAAAATATATCTGGTAAATATCCTAATTTTTCTTTAAAATCTTGCAACATATATCGATTATCAGTTATAATACATTGAACGCATTCCGCTGTCTTTTTATTATGAAAATGACTATGGCAACCTATAAAACAATCACCTAAAGTGTCTAGTTCTTTTATTTGAGTCCATTTCATATAGTTTGTATAATCACCATTAAATGCCTTTGTATGAGCTTTACTACATTCAATATATTCATCATTTTGTTTGGTATTCTCAGGGCAAATTATACCACTACTAATAAAAAAATATTTTTCTGTATTTATTTTTTTAAGTTCATTTAAAAATAAATATTGAGTATATAACCCGTCATCAAACGTTAATATATAATCCTCTAAAGGAAGATTAAGATAATCTTCCTTAAATTCATGTATCATTAATACCGGTTTCATTTTAATTTTAAAATATATTTAACAACGTCACTTTTAAAGTAGTCTTTAATTATTTCTGCATTTGGTATAATACAGTGACCACCTATTTTACCTTTTGGTGATGATAAAACCGGTCTAATTACATTATGTTTACCTAATAACTTATAACCTCTGTTATATTCTGTATTCCATTTTATCATAACATCATTAAACGGTATATTTGCTTCATTACAAAGTTTATCAACATCGTCATGGAAAGCAATACACATACCATAATAAAGAGTTGAAAGTATCTTCGCAGTTTCAACAGTTTTCGTATTTTTTAAAATTTCAAATTTAATCTTAATATTTTTAAAATGTTTCTTTGCTAAACTAAGACTGCGTTTATTATCACCTCCAATAAACTTTTTAAATGTTTTTAAGCTTTTTAAAAGTTCTGGATGTATACCAATTATCGGTGAATATACAATATTAAGCGTTGATATCTGTTTTGTTGTACCAGGTAATACAGTACTATGTATTATAGTAAGTTTAGGTTTATATTGTTTAATATATTCCTGGACAATATGTATAAAATTTTCACTATATGGTATGCAAATATTCATTACATCAATATTATCAACGTTGATCAAAGGTGAATTAATATCTATAACGGTTACATTATAACGTCTTTTACCGTATAACCTGTAGATTGCTTTACCTGTTTCACCATTACCTATTATTATAATATTTTCTTTTTTACGTTTAAAAATCATGATCTATTAAAAATACAAATAAATGGTTCTGCTTGTTTATACCCTGAAATACTACCATAATATAAGTCACGGTATTTTATATATTCACTACTTAAAGGATCCGGAGATTGCTGTAACTCTGTTATATAACCGTCAATGCAGTTATATTTAATTTTTGCATATTTTTCAATATTATAAAATGTATTATAATTTATACCTTTAAAATTCCATTCACCACTACCTGGTATTGAAAATTCATATAATGATGTAACTGGACTATTAGGTCTCGGTCTGCATGCAACTCTTACTGCTTTAGATAATACCTCATGATCAATATGTATATCACCGCTATAATTAGTAAATACTGTATCAGGTTGTATTTTATTTACTACAGATGTTATATAACTGGTGATAGATAAATGAGAATGTATATCTAAACTTACATCATCATATACATGGTGTATTAATTTTGAAATACCTAAACTCTTAATATTTTTATCTAAAGTTTGTTTACGTAGTGTTTCAATATCAGATTTACCACCTGGTCTATTGCCTCTACATAATACACATAAAGTTATATCATTATCTTTAGATAATTTTAATATAGTTCCTCCCATACCAAACTCTGCATCATCTGGATGAGCAACGATTATTAAAATATTTTTCATAACATACTTTTTATTATATCTTGAACAACGTATCGCGGTTTATATATTTTTTCCATCTTATCACAACATGGTTTTCTATATTCTATATCTGCATGATTTTTAGAAAAAACATCTTCTATCTGTTTATATTGTATGTTTATATTTTTTGGTGATAATTTTATAAAACATTTAGCAAGAGATAACATAGATATTGTATTTTTTTCATTACCGACATTATATATATCACCATCATATATATCATTTTGTATTAAATTGTATATAAATTCAACTGCATCTCTAATATCACATAACGTTCTAACTTGATTACCCGAACCATATAATGTAATATTGTCATTTTTTGTAATTGCAGATGACATTTTATATGCAACACCTTTATTATCACCCTTACCTGTAACGTTAAATAATCTCAAAATTATATTATTTTTACATAGAGATTTACATAAAAATTCAGACGTTAATTTACCAGAAGCATATCCCCATCGCGATTTTACCGGGCTACCTATAATTAAATTATCCGTTTCATTTGCATATTTTGTATCAAAATATACTTCAGATGTACTAGTAAAAATAACTTTTTTATTATACTTTTTAATTAAATTAAAGATGTTTAAATTTATTGATAACATATCAGCTAAATATGTTGCATGCTCATAATCAATACGCTCAACACCAACAGGACCTGCTAGATGGATTACAATGTCACATTCTTTAATTTTTGCTTCAACCTTATAATTCAACTTAGTTAAATCATGATTAATATATTCTATATCATTATTATCGCATTTACCGATGTCAATACCAGTTATATCGTTATCATTTATTAATCTTTGAACTAATGCCTTACCTATAAACCCATTATTACCTGTTATTAAAATCTTCATTAAATATATCAGTATTTATAGGTTTATAATTTAAATAACAACCAGGTATATTATGACATGTAAGATTAGTATTTAATAATAACTCTTGACCTCTAATTGCTTCATGTGGTAATAAAGGGTAATGGTAACCAACCATATCAACCTTTTGAATACTACCATAATCTTCATACATATTTCTACCATCATGTCTTGCTTTAATAAACCAGTTATAAGCATCAATATTATCAGTTAATATTGCCCCTCCTCGCCCAATTGGTAAGTGTTTTTTGTATTGAAATGAAACACATTGTAGAGAATCTTTAATATACATATTTCTTTCAAACCATTGTGCTGAATCAATAACCGGTGTATTATACAATTTATAATAAGCATGCCATTTATTATCATTAAAATCTAGTTTTAAACCAGCATTTAATACCTGCATTGGTACAGATATATATGTTCGATTAGGTATAATAACTGTATCATTAAACTCTTTATTCATTACCGTTTTGTAAAACATCAACGATAAAAAAATTGCATTAGTACAACTATCTACAGCAACTGCATACTTACTATTAGTAAACTTACAAATAGATTCTTCAAATTGTTTAACTGCTAACCACGGGTTGATCATATATTATATTTAAAGTATATTATATGCAACTTCAATAAGCGTTTATATCACATGCATGGGATATATTTCGTATTGTATCTTGTTGAATATTAATATATTCATACACTCCATTTTTATTATTAATATACTTTAAAGTCTGGTCTATAAATTCATCAATATATATAAAATTAACAATATTATTTAAATCACTTTCTTTAACTGTACCTCTTCTTAATTGTTTCATTAAACCTTTTATTTTACTTTTATCATAAACACGCGGTATTCTCAATATAATATATTCTTTATATGTATTTATAATATAGTTTTCCATAGATAATTTACAATTACCATAATTATAATATAAATTTTTATCATATACACCCATTGTACTGGCAAAAATAAACTTACTTTTAGTTTTACGAGCTAAATTAAGCATATTTAAAGTACCATCAATAATAGTTGTAACTACTTTATTTGCATCTTTAAGATCTTCAAAATCAGTAGGGGATGCTAGATGTATTATTGTATCAATATCCAATATCTCTGTAATTGGTAGTCTAATATCTTTGTCATACACAATAATATCATTATTAGTAGACAAATATTTACATAAATGTTTACCTAAAAATCCATTACCCCCAGTTAATAAAATTTTCTTACCATTCACAGTTATCCCATCCTAATCTAATAAAACCAGTGCCGTTTTCTTCTTTTAGTTTATTTTTTATATACCTTAAAAGATATTTTCTGCTTGTTGGTGTATATGTTTCTATATTTAAAGCGTTACAAAGAGCAATATCATCATCTAGTAAATGACCTCTACCTGCATCAACATAACAACCGTTATGACCTGAATTAATAAAAATAATCTTACCTTTATATTCCGCCCAACCTTTAACATTTAGTTTAATTTGCTCATAAGCTCTATGCAATATCATACCTGAAACACCATATATAAAAACTGTCTTACCTTGGCTAGCAATACCACAGGCTATATTTACGATATTTGGTTCCTGTATACCACAGTCAATAACATTATCTGGCATTCTATTTTTAAAATAATCAAAATGCCACATATCACCATGCACCAGGTAAATATCTTTACTGTGTAATTTACCTAAAAATCTGTCTATAGTGTTTCTCATCTATTTTTTTATAATGCCATTCTTTTATATTATTTTGCATAAAATCTACCCCATAACCTTTAATAGTATCAAAAAATATAATAGTAGGTTTATTAAATTTAATTTGATTTAAAGTATTATCAATTTTCTGATTATTATGACCATCACATCTATATACATCCCAGTTATATTCTTTACAAAAGTTTATAACAGGTTCAATATCTATCAATAAATCACCACATCTTTGAGATTTATTATAATCTACAGTACAAAATATATTTTTCAATTGTTTTGTACCAATATATTGTATAGCTTCTAAAGTGTTTCCCATTTGTAAAACAGCATCTCCAATATTAACCCATACCAACTTATCACTAACATGTGAAATTCCTGAGCCAATACCTAGGGCATCTCCTAATATATCTATAGAAAAATCTAGAAAATCTACATCATTATTTTTTAACGAGGTTGAAATATTTTTATAATTATTAATTAAACCGTATTTTTTCCATATATAAAAATAAGATTGAGCTCCATGAGGTTTACCAATAACAGTATGGTTTTGTTTAGATAAAAATTTATTATAATATAATCTATCTAAGTAGTTTAACATACTAAGAGCAGATGGTATATGAGAAAAATTATTATCATACGATAATTTTAATATATCGTTTTTCATCATTAATTCCTTTTACTCTTAATTATATCGATCGCATTATATTTTTTTATAAAGTTGGTAAATTTTTCTTTTGAATTAAAGAAATAAGGCTTATTATTTATAACATATTTTAATGCCGCATTATTTTTTTCTGTAAACGGTACACCATTAGCCAACTCATCCCCTCCGCAATTAAAATTATAAAAAAATTCATTATCAGACATCTTACCGGTTACACTATTAGTGTTCCATTTTTTATCTAAATTAGTAATATTAATCTTATTTTTATACAGTAAATAGTTAATAGCAAAATGAGATAAAACGCCACCTGCTTTTAAAATTTTTAAATTATTAGAATTACATATATTATTATATATTTTCTCCCAACTTGCATTACTATCGAGGAATTTAGACATTGTATGTCTATTAAACATCATAACTCCTCCTGATATAGCTTCATTTACATAAAATTCTAAAAAATCTATATCGACTGTATCTTTACATATATCAGTTATAAAGTCTGGTAATAAAATATTACACTTACCATCTAATTTTTTTTGTGTTACATGGTTATTAAAATCATCTAGTGTGTGTATTTTAACATGTTCTTTAAAAAAGGAATCCCTCCACCGATAAGCTACAAAATCTGAATCATTATATTCATTAAAAATATTATCACTTTTTAATGAAATTAATACATCCCAATCTATATACAACATATTATCGTAGGTTGAATTAACAAATTCTTTATAAGCTTCATACACAGTAAAAACTGGAGGTATATAACTTTTTTTAATATCCATTATTTTATAATCACATTTACATTTATTAGCATATGTTTTTATAAGATCTATATGTAAATCCAAAAATTTAGGCTGTTTATCAATAGGACACGAATAGCAGCTGTATATTATATTTCTATTCATAATTAGTTAAATTAGGTTTTTGTAATTTGTATTTTATAAGTTGTTGTTTCCATATAGGTGAAAGAACTGTCTTATTTGTATATTTAATATGTTCTTCTGGGACATCAAACGGGGCAATCTCATTAAAATATCCACAATTCTTACATAAATCTTCAAATTGTTTATATACATTTTCATCGTTTATATTATTAATATCTTTAATACCTACATCTCCACCAAATACTTTATCAATAGCAGCTCCGGTCGTACATGGGTAATAACCATGTTTTGTAAGACACGGTTGAGCACATTGGCATTTTTTTTGTACACGTGCATATTCTTGGTTCTTACTGATATCAAAATTATCATTATCGACAGGTGCTATATTTACAGGGTAAAATAATTGGTCATTATCTTTTTTTGAAGTGCTTACTAATCTAATTAAATGAGATTTATGTTGGTAATCAATTAATTTATTTTTTTGCTTACCATTTGTTAAAATTACAAGACCTTTTTTAATATAATTTTCAATATTTTCATTAAAATATGTTGTATGGTTGTAATTTTCTCTATATACCACTCCTCTCTTAAAAAAATTATTATTTAGCATTTTAATAATAATTTTTATATCTGGATGTAACATAGGTTCACCGCCAGTTAATACAATTATATCCCAATTTATATTATTTTCTATAGATTCATTGATAAAACTACTTACCTGTTCAACAGATAGTGTACTATCCATCTTTGGAGCTTGCCTTATCATCGCATCACAATTATGACATGCCATATTACATTTAGCTGTAATAGATAATTCAATATATCTTTTATCCCAATTTGGTATCACTGTTTTTTCCTCTTTACATATTGATATTTTGTATTACAATCGCAATACTTAACCGGGCAGGTGACGCAACTAGTTAGTTTATCGTTATTAACGTCGATGAGAGGTATCATCTTACCGGTACATGAATTTTCAATTGTACCGTTCATATTAATCTTCCACATTAACGGTCTACAATCCCACCCTGTATATTCATAAAATTTATTTTTATAAATATCCGCATCAGTTAATAATTTAGTTGTTGAATTATCATCACCTCTAAACCAACGAGCTCTATTAATTATAACAGAATTATTATTCTTTAATTTTTCTTCTTTGATTAATTTACGGTGATTAATCAAAAATTTATCATTATAATTTAATAATTTTTCATTAAAAAATTTATCTATATTTTCATTAGTTAATTCATTACTTTCACTTATATTAACACTTTCATTTAACGGTTTATTAAAAAAAATAGGTTCAAAAATATCCCAGAATTCTTGTGTATATTCAGGTATAAAATCATTACCTTCAAATTGATGTAATAAGTTACCTGCAAAATTAATTTTATATTTTTTTAAAGTATTAGTTAAATCTAAAGTTGGCTGCCAATATTTTTTTTCATGAAATAAGTTAATTAATGGTGTAATAGTAAGGTGTTTACACTTATCTAATTCAATTATCTTATCAACAAATTTTGATGTAAAATATTCAGGGTGATATGATGCAATTATATCTACTTTATTTGTTTCTTGTTTATCAAATTGTTTAAAAAAATCTACACTCTTTGAAAGGTTTGTAGTTATTTCAACTTGTATACAATTTTTAATAGAACATAATTGTTTAACGATTTCATATATATCTGGATGCAAAGTTGGCTCACCTCCAAGTAGTTCTACAGTAAAGGGTGTTTTTATTTTTTTAAGAGATAATATTTTTACCACATTTTGCCATATAAATTGTTTATCTTTTATTTTTTTAAATGTATGTTTATTAAATGATTTAGCACTGCAATAGCTACAATTATAATTGCAGACATCTATAATATCCCAAGAAAATGTAAGCAATTTATAATTTGTATTACCCGCAGCTGTTATATCATCGAACATTCAAATATTTATTTAATTTATTGTATAACACCAGCTTGATTTGCTTTTTCCGAATTTGATGGTACATACAACTTACAATATGTGCAAATATTTTTAAATATACCTTTATCTTGTTCGTCAATAATTTTTTGTCTTAATTTGAGCATTTCTTGCGGTGTATTTTCATGTATATTACCTATTTTACCGTCGCTATATAGATCTAACCAAGCACATATAGTAAAATCTCCATTACCAAGTATACCGCAATCAGTATATATCATACCACAATGACCTTTATGGGTATTTTTAGTTTTACTGTCATTTTTTTTAAAATCTATAGTATCTTTCCAGTTAAAATGCTCCGGGGTATATTCGTGTATAATATCATGATGCATTTTTCTACTCAATGCTAATAACTTATACCAACCGTACCTCTCTCTTATACCTGTATTTTTATTTCTTATAGCTAATAAAATTTTCATTTTTCTATCAACATTACCTAGTAATTTAAAATTTTCAACAAATTTACCCCAAACATTGTAACCAGTTTGCTGCAAAAACTGTTTAGATGAAAGACCGTAACAACTAATCTTTACCTGTAATTTATTACATTCATTGAATATATTAATATGTCTTAATGTAAGCTTAGTTAAATTTGTATAAAAGAAATAACTTTCAATCTGATCAATTGTTTCGATATATTTTGCTATTATTTCAAATTCATCAATATTATGTTCTAACGGTTCTCCAATCGTTGTACCGAGTTCGATTCTTTTAACTCCCATTTTAACTAAATAGTCGATATATTTTTTAATATTGTTAGTTGTAGCAACTTTAAGACCATCATCTTTTAAAACTTCCCACGGCCATTTATATTCTGTATTTGATTTTTTTATTTGCTTATTCATGCAAAAATTACACTTTAAAGAACATGTGTTATTGAGAAAAACTTGTGCCTGTGGTATTGGTGTATAATTCATATTGTAGGGTACCTCTTGTCGTTATTAAGATATTTAAAACTTAAATTATCTTTACCATCTGTTGTCTGACACCATGTTGGAGTTTTTATATATTTAAAAGTAGTTACATTTAAAGATTTAAATAAATTATAATCAAACTCTAAACATGATGCATAGTTTGACCTAAAGAATGGTTCAACTAATTGCCTTTTAAATACAATTTGACCTAGCTGAAATTGGGTATCATCATGATATTTTAAATAATCCTTAAACTCCAATTTTGTTAGATTGCTATTATCAATTAATGCCATAGCTTTAATAATTCCATGTATTTGGATTAAAGGGTATGAAATGTAATTCATGATATACAAATCATGTTTATAATCTATATGATCGAAAAAACATGGTTTTATATAATCATCATCTTCATTATAATATATAAAATCTCCTTGACTTTTCGTGTATAAAAACTTATATACATCTCCTAATTTCTTATATTTTTTATAATAATATCTAACAGTTATATTATCATCGTCGCTATATAATTCATCAATATCTGATGAATCATTATTAACAATAATTTCAATTGGATAATCCGGTTTACAGTTTAATATAGCTTTAAAGCATCTTTTAAATAGCTCCGGCCTATTATGGGTAAGTATAAGAATAGATAATTTATACTTTACTTTTTTCATAATACCATTGAACACTACAATTACAATCTGATTTAGGGCAAGTAACTTTCTCACATTGACCGAAGAAAGGCATTTTTTTACCTGTACATGCATTAACTATACCACCATTATGTTCTATAATATATCTTTGTGGTCGGCAATCCCAGCCTTTAAATTTTGTTAATTTATTTTCATGTACATCATGGCTATTTAGTTTAACGTTACCTAAACCTTCAACATTAAATGTAAACTTTGAAGAACTATCACTAGCAAACTGCTCTATATCTTTAATAGCATCTGCATTGTAATCTACTACGTATTTGTGTACTGAACTTAAAAATGATATTGTAAATTCAACATTATTTTCTTTAAACGTCTTTAATGTTTTCATGATATTACTATGATGTTTAATATCATCATGTATCATAACTATTGGTACTATATCGATATATTCAAAATTATTAATATCTATACATTTTTGTATCAGTTCATCACTATAATAGTCAAAATGAAGAGACGGGCATATTATTAATTTTTCACTTTTTAAGTCATCTAACCTTTTAAAATAACTTAGAGGTTTACTTAAATTTGTTATAAGAGATATTTCATAACAGTTTTTATTCGATGTTAAATCCTGTATTATATTAAAAAGATGAGGATGTAATGTAGGTTCACCACCGATAAGATCTACTTCAAACGTACCGATAGTTTTAAGTTTGAGAATAGTAAGTATATTTAGGTAGTGATTCTGTTGGCTATTATCTTTAAAAAAGGTTGAGTTTGGTATTGTATCTTTACTACCATAACCTTCATAACAGTAAGAACATCTTTGATTACATACGTTAATAATTTTCCAACTAAACGTCTTTCTAGAAAATCCTTTTAAACCAGCTCCGATTATTTCTTTACCTTTATATTTCATTTTATTTTTTTATGGTCTAAACCATCATAGCATGCATTATTAAGACATCTAACATATTTATTTAAATAGGTGTTTAAATCCAAATCACGTATATCAGTAATATTTATATTATTATAAAAATCATCATTACAGTGATATATTTTTAAATTATGATCTATAACAATATTTTTTAACCCGCATGCGCATTTCATAAATTTAAATTTTTTATGTATATTATGACCTTTAACATCTGAATAGTTAATATTTATTTCATCATTTATATTAAAATTCCAACCTTCTTCAAAGTATTTTCTTAAATGAGGATAGTATTTTAACCAATATCGATATTCTAAACTTTTACCATTATCCGAACCTACTAGGTATTCATCCTGTAGATATTCTGTATAACCTGGTAGATTTTTAAATTTTAAATTTTCAATTTCCGTGAATTTCATTTTTAATTTATCAGGGAATAAACTAGCAATTTGATGTAATTCATCTAACACTTGTGCTTTTTTTGGTAATTCCGTACTAAAAAAGCAAAAACCTAATGCATTATATTTATCACATATTTTCATTTTTTCGATATATGTATTAATATTTTGCTTATTAATATGGTAACTATTGCAAATATCAATTTTATGATTTTTATTTTTTAAAACTGATATTTTTTTAAGAAATTCTTCTAATCTTTGTTTATTTAAACTTAAATTAGTATGAGTTTGGATGAATAACTCTCTTTCAGGAAAAATTTCTACGAGCTTATAATTTAAATACTCCCAATATTTACTCAATGTTGGTTCACCACCATAAAAATAAAAAAATATTTTTTGTTTATCTTTTGGTATATCTTTTAATTTTTCTAAAACTTCATCGCACTGTTCTTTTGTCCATGTTTTAGTGTTATTATCATATTCCTCACAAAACCAACATTTATGGTTACATTTAAAACATGGTTTTAAAGTTACTTTTAAATCGTACTCAGGCCACTCTTCTGATTGAATAATCTCAAACGATTTAATTTTTTGAGGTATTTTTTTCATTTATTATATCTATTATATTGTCAGTATTATTTAAAAATATACTATTAAAATTATTTTCAATATCATATTTCCTAAATTTTAATCCAGTATCTATATCTAAGTAATCATCATTTATATCATAATATATGACATTTTTATCGTAAAATTTACACTCAGCAATAAAACGTGGACTACAATCAAAAAAATCATTTTTTTCTCGCCACATATATGTTGGTGTATATATAAATGTGTCAAATTTTTCAAAAATATCTTTGATTGGCATATCTGGGAATTTTAAATGTGTAAGATGTTTAAACTTTAATCTATACTCTTCTGGCTTATCAGTTAATATAATATAGTTACTAAAATTACAATCAACAACTACATCTAATAGGTAATCATCACAAACTTTACGACAATTAGATGTTATATATAATAAAGCTGTATTAGTAACTGTTTTTTTTATTTGCTTATAATTTTCAAATTTAATTTTTTTCTTATAATCTATAGCAATGTCGGTATCTTGGTTATAAACTCTTTGATCTTGGAGTAATATAATATTTTTATATGGTAAATTTGAATGTATTTGAGTATTTAAACATTTAAATGAAAATATATTATCAAATATTAGTTTAATACCTGAAGGTATTATATTATCCCAAAAATTACCATCAGTAAATAAAATATTTTTACCTCTAACTATCGTCGGACGATCAGAAAAAATAGTATCTTTCAATATCTGGTTAATAGTACTTTCAGGTAAGTTATATTTAGTTGTTATAGCTTTATGTAATATTGACCAGTCTAAATCTTCACATATTAATAAGCCTGCCCTAATATTATTTTCATTTAGAATTAAATAATATTCAACCATTTCATATATATGACCGGATATCCCATGATTACTTCGTCTACCGGAAACATCAGGTAAGTTCCATGTCATTGTTATATAGATATCGTAAGATTTATCTAAATTTAAATATTTCATAAACTTTAATAAAAATCTTTTCTATAAAAGTTTACATCTTTTATTTTTACCCCAGGTTCAGGGTATACCGGCATATCTAACTGTTTTTCAATACCATCGCAAATGTAAAAATATTTACACTTAAAACATTCTAAAGGTTTTTTATAATCATTTAACCTATCTTTTTTAGCGGTCTCGTAACCTAACTCTATTTTTTGATTCCGAGTATACGTTTTTGAAATATCTAAATCATATTCATAAATTTCTTTATTCCAATCATAAACGTCATATATATGCTGGTATTGATTGCAAACATACTTTTCATACCCTTTCATAAAACAGTAAGGGGTATATCGAACGTTAATATAAGTTGTATGATCTACAATTAAATCAATGCATTTTTTTATATTATCTGTAAGTGCACTGTAATTATCAATTGGTTCAAAAGTTTTATTATCATCCCAATAATTGAGAGTTAAAAAATTAACTTGATATGGTTGTATCCTCTTGATAACATCAGCGTAAGCTATCAATCCCTTATAGTTCTTTTGATATACTGTACAGTTAATTCTTACCTTTATACCGTGTTTACCGCAAAGCTCTATAGCTTTATTAATCTTCTTCCAACCACCCTTTCGACCTACAATATCATCATGGACTTCTTCATTATAACCATGTAAGCTAAAAAGTATTTCAGTTAACCCATGTTCTTTAGATTTAATTAGAAATTTTTCATTTGAAAATACAGAACCGTTACTTAAACAACTTATATTATCGAACTTATCATTACAATAGTCTAATATTTTAAACCAATCTTTATGTATAGAACTTTCACCACCTGATAAATCTACTTCTGATATACCGTATTTATGTAATGTATCAATACGTTTTTTTATAGTTTCATATGGGGTTTTTTTATCTAAATCATTTATATAATAACAAAATTCACAATGGTAGTTGCAATGAAATCCGGTATCTAATTTAGCTCGATTACATCGTTTTGTATTATAATCTAAAACAAAACTGTTAACACTTAAATTGTTTATATCCATTATGTAATATCATTTAAAATATTCAATCTTTTTTCAATTACATTTTTACTATCATTATATTTCTTAATGTCTATATCATTCTTATTAACTTCTAATACTTCTAAGAATTCTTGTAATAAACTCACATTATCGTTATCCTGTATAATATATTCTAAATCACTTTTTATTTCAGAACTATCTTCAACTGGACTGACTCTTAATAAACATTGTTTAATATTTTCAAGACTATCCGGTAATGGTAATAAAAGAGGAGGCCAGCAATCTATTAAATCTGTAATATTTTTTACATTACTAAAATCAATATCACTCACACACTCCTCAAACATTTCTTTAATTGTTTTTATATCCTCTAAATCATCATCTTCACTAGTCGTGGCAATTTCATCTAATTCAACTGCAATTTCATTAATTTTAAATTTCACTAAATTAATAAAAGGACTCTTTATTACATTTAATTGCTGATTTGACATATGATTACTAATAAATTCTTCAGGTGATAAGCAAAATTTAAAAAGTTTTAAACTATCAAATAATTTATATTGTTTCGTTATGATATTAAAGTAAAATTTATATGCACTCTCTTCATCTATACCATCTAAATCTTTTTTACATTTTTCGATATAATTATTATTACATAATTCATCAACACACCATGATGATATATTTTTAATTAATAAATCTTCAGGTTTTTCTGTTATTAAATTATAAACTTTAACCGTTTCAATATCATCCAATTGAGTTATATTACAACTTAATGTAGTATATGGAACTTGTAAGTTATCAGTAAAAGTTATATTAATAATACCTTGCGATAATTCTTTTAATAAAAAATCTTTATAGGTTGACATAGTAATATTTTATTAAATTTACCTAAAAAAACAACTTGTTAATTATAACTAGAGCCGTAAGGTCGATTACCTGGTCTACCTAAAAAGAAATATGACGGTAAACTATTGACTGTATGATCAGAAGTAGTCCAATCAAATGGGTATATATTACCTGCATTACCACTAGTACTAGTACCAGTAATATAAGCGCCTCCACCATCATAACCTGGTGTAAATCTTAAACTAAATGTAATACCGTTACTTACATTTGTAATTGAAAATGTAAAGGTCTGTGGATTTTGACCACTACCCCCACCATTTAAGCTTCCAAAAGTGTAACTACCGCCAGCGTTAATAACATTATTATCAATTTTATAAATACTGGTACCTGTAACATCACCGCAAATAGGTGTAACTGTCAATGATGCATTATTATTTGTAGAATATTTTACCGGCGTTTCATTTTTAGCTATAAGCTTTACACCGAGTAGACCTGAGTTATTGTAAGCACCCCAACTTATATTTGTATTATCATCAATTGGTTTATTGAAATTACCAATTAAACCTACATATTCTGCAAACCAATTTTTTAGAGATGCAGAATCAATATTTTGTAAAGTAGAAGTACTATCATCTTTTATATACCTAACACCATATACGCTACCTCTGTTACTAACACCATCATTAACAGTCCCATTGCTAGCATTAATGGATATACCACCACCAGCAGCTTTATTTAAATTTCCTATTTGAGTATTCGGTGTAGGCATACAATTATTTATTATTAATATACAACTTTACTACCTTGCATTAATTATCTACTAAGATTATATTATAAGATGTAGATACAGCTGCTCCAGTGGAGCCGTCCCAAGCTCTTACCTCTATATCTGTCGTTTCCGTAAAAGGTAGCGGTACCTTATAATCTTTAATAGAGTAATTACTTAGAAACATTACATCTTTTACTCTCATAATTTTACCATTATCGACTTCCGACGCCATAAAGTATGCATGTATTTTTTTCGAAGAGTCACTCGACCCGACCGACCACTGAGTCAGGTAACCTGTCTTACCAGCTGGTATAGTATAGACGCTAGTTTGGGATTGACCGAAACCCTCTTCATTAACACCTACTCCGTGCGTTCCTATAGCTATTACAGGTCCAATATTAGCATCTATAGTTATAAACCCTTCATTTGTACCTTCTGCGCCTGCTGTTCTAACTGCTGCTCTATAAACTCTCAAGAATTCATTTGTAGATTCTGGTCCACCATTTCGACCATCTGTAGCGTTACAAGATATAACTTCCGTAATAGTATTAAAATTAACATCCAACCCCTCAACTTCAATTAATCTAGCACCTGTACCTATTAATGAATCTTCTAAGTTATCACTGATAGCAGATAGCTTAGATGCGGTTGTAAGGTATGTATATACACCGCCGGCATCCCAGATTGTCTCGATATTAGCATTTACTGACAAATTAGCTCCAAACTTCTCAATATAATTAATACCTGATTGACCGCCGATATCTAAACCAAGAGGGTCGACTTGCTGTACTAAGATTGCTGATTTATTAAAAATTCCTTGACCTTGACCACCAGTAACTGCTGGATACCGGCTATCATTTTCAATCTCAACATATTTCATGTAGTTGAGAGTATTTTCTGGGGTATTTACTGCTGTTTTAATACTCATCATTAAAATATTTAATCTACGATGATTATTTTATTACCAGGCCTTACATGACCAGTAACCTGCAGTTGTTCTATCTTTCTTTTGATCGCATTTATGTCTAGCTCTAAAAGATTTACGAGCCTTTGGATTACTCTTACGAATCTTCATCGTTTTTTCTCCTCTACTCTTAGCAGATGTACCTCCGTGCCCGAAATTTACCTTCTTTACGTTACCAGTCTTAGGGTTATTTACATAAACCTTAAACTTTTTAACATCACCTCTAGTAGGCTTATTAAGAGTTACTTTTCTACCCTTATATTCTGCATCTTCTTCTTTAGGCTTACATGAACCTTGTTTACTACGTTGAATACCTGGTACCTTTTTATATCCATCCCAGCACTTCTTTGATTCTTCTAATGTTTCCATTACCGATTCATATAATCTATTAAAGTTCATAAAATTATTTAATCTAGTATAAATAATTATATGGCATCATTCGATAGTAATTTAATTTTTGAGAAATATAAGCAAGTAAATGAAAATCTTGGATACGGTATTGGTAAATCAATCAACGTTCCAGGACCTGGTGGTCAATCCACCGGAGCAAAGGTTGTATTCGCTCTAGTGAAGCCTGAACATG
>Ga0206130_10003685_pt1 | contig 19703 bp, 20 predicted proteins | sample Helgoland_Spring_9_FD_148637 | JGI IMG/M metagenome (GOLD analysis project Ga0206130, IMG submission 148637) | Pelagic subsurface seawater microbial communities from Kabeltonne, Helgoland, North Sea - Helgoland_Spring_Bloom_20160512_1 | ecosystem: Environmental > Aquatic > Marine > Epipelagic ... | reverse complement strand
GAAAACGTTTCCCCGGCGACGGCGGCGGCGGAGGCTCATCGGAGCGGTACATGCCTGCATCCACTTCCTTGAAACTCGGGATAACGGAAACGGCGATGACACGATCCACTTCCGCAAACTTGTGCAAGGCGCCTACCGGCACTGGATCGACGACGCCGCCATCCACGCAGCGGCGGCCGTTGAACATGACCGGTGCGATGATCCCCGGCATCGCGCAGGAGGCGTGGACCGCATCGGATATTTTCCCGGAACGCAGGACAAGCCGCTCCTTGGTGTCGAGATCCGCAGTGATGACGAGGAGCTTCCGCTCAAGGTCTTCGAAACATAGATCGCCGAGTGAGCGCTCAAGGTGCGCCTTCGCCTTGAGCCCGTGGAACAGCCCGCGCATGGGAGGGAAAACGGGGTCAGCGAGCTTCCATAGTTGCCGGCGGTCGTGCATCTCCTCGGCGAGTTTGGCGAGATGATTTCCGGAAAAACCTGCCGCCCAGAGGGCACCGATATAGGAACCCATGGAAGAGCCGGAGATTGCATAAACCTCAATCCCGTTTTCCTCAAGCACCTGGAGCACACCGACATGGGCGAGCCCCCTTGCACCCCCGCAAGAGAGTGCCAGGCCAAGCTTTGGCTTCTCAGCGGCGGGCTCGAGCGGACGCTTTTTCCGATCCGGGCGCGGATCGCCTTTCAGGGTTCGAAGGAATTTTCCGAGCATGGTTTATTATAAAAGAACCGGGAAATACTCTTCCACAGTTCCTACTAACACTACCCGGAATGCGGTTCATGGCAAACCATTCCCGGTTGCTCGTGCTGTAAAAAGCGAATATCAATAGGCATGCGTATCCTCCACCTCGCAGCAATAATCCTCGGTTCAAGCAGTCTCGCGTGGGCTGCGTCCAAACCGCTGCAACATCTAAAAAACTGTCGGCTGGTGCCCACCGAATGGGCGGACGGCGACAGTTTCCTCATACAGACTGCGGCGGGCAAGGAGCTGACGGTGCGGCTCTACGGAGCGGATTGCATCGAATACCACGTCACCGATGATTCGGATGCACGCAGGCTCCGCGCACAGCGGCGGTATTTCGGAATCGCGGAATATGGCAAGTCCCCGGAAAAATCCATCGCCCTCGCAAAGAGCCTCGGCGGGCAGGCAACGGAGGAAACAGTCCGAGTTCTCGGAAAGCCGTTCACCGTCCACACCGCGTTCTCGGATGCGCGTGGGGACGGCAAGCACAAGCGCATCTACGGATTTGTCACTACCGCCAACGGAGAGGATCTCGCCAGCCATCTCGTCTCGAAAGGCCTTGCACGTGCATTCGGCGTCTACAGGGAGACCCCGTTCGGCAAGCCCGGCAAAGAATACCGCTCACAGCTCGCCGATCTTGAACTCCGCTCCGCAAGACTTGGAATCGGCACTTGGGAACACACCGACTGGAACCAGCTACCGAAAGAAAGAAAGATGCAACGGGAGGAGGAATCCGAGCTGGAGCTAGCTACCGACGCAAAACGTGAATTCACCGGAGAACCGGTCGATATCAACACCGCCGCTCGCGACGAGCTGATGAGGATTCCAGGAGTCGGCGAGATCACCGCCAACCGCATCATCGAAGGCCGTCCTTACAAAGATTCAAGTGATCTGGAAAAGGTCGATGGCATCGGCACGAAGACGGCCGAGAGGTTCAAGGAATACCTGAAGTTCGATAAGGCGCAATGATCACACTGCCGCACCCATTCCCATCAGCGCAGCCCGACGGGCTTCTCTAGGATCTCTTTCAGCACGAAAGCGCTGCGGAGTTCGGTGCGTCTGTGGAGGCGCTCCCTGATACCCGTCGCCATCTCCTTTGAAACGGGGCGCACAACAGCCGGCTTTACCTCTATCGATTTTCTCGCGCTTTTCTCATGCTTGAATTCCCGGGCCTGGTCGATGAGCGCTTGCTGCCGGTCGAGCTCCGCTGAAAAATCAAACTCCTCTGCGGCCTCTTGCAATGGAGGCGGCTCGTTCCTACGCAAATCGGGAACCTGTGATCGCCCTACGCCCGGCAAAGCACCACCCGCTGGCAGCGGCGGAGGAACTGCGGGACGCGGGTTGCGGCGCTCCGCTTCGCCGATGAATTCCTCAAGCTCCTCAGGATTATAGTCGGGTTCCTCGCCGCGGTATTCCTCTTCCTGCTCGGATTCGGAACGCGACTTCAGCCATTGCGCAATCGCCCCAACAATGAGGATGATGACGTAGAAATATTCGGAGATGAAGTCCATCTGGGGCGACGTAGTTGCTTATTTACCTTCTGCAAGCTCGACCTTCAAATCTCCCATCGCCCACTGAATGCCGGCAAGGTAGTGCCTGAGGACTTTCGGATTCCAATACATGTCATGATTGTGGCCGATGGAGCAGTAGAAAACCTTGCCCTTCTCCCAGTTCCGAGCCCACGCGACGCCGTAGTCGTTGTCCTTGCGCTTCATGCCACCGACCTTATCAGATTTCTCGGGATCGAGTCGTAGGAGCATCTGTACCTTCGATGAATCGTAGGGTGCCTTGAACTGGTAGATCTCCTCCTTGAACTCCAGCCTCTCGCCGCCGAACATCGCGGTGAGCGGGTGTTTTTCCAGGCCAGGCTCGACGTGGATGCTCACCTTCTTATTGGCGGACCACGGGTGACCGTTGAAATAACCGTTGATCATCTCGCCAAACTCAGGCCAGTCGTAGAACGTGTCGGTCGCGGCGTGGATGCCGATGAATCCACCGCCGTTTTTCACAAAGGACATGAGATTTTCACGCAGCACCATCTCATTGTCCTTCGCCGCCTTCTTTTCCTCATCAGACATGTTCTTCAACTCCCCCTTGAACGGCGCGAAGGGGTTCTGCGTTGTGCTCAGGAAACAGATGGCATCGAACTTCGCGATATTGCCCTTTTCGAAATTGGAAAGGTCATCGCTCACCACGGCCTCGAAGGCTCCGGTCTTTTTCCCTAGCTCGGTGAGGGCAATCTTGCCGGTGGCGATGGAGGCGTGGCGGAATCCACCGGTGCGGGAAAACACCAGGAGCTTGCGGGGCTTCTCCGGCTTTGCGTAAGCCTCAGCCGGAAGGGCGGCGGCGATCTTCTTCGCCGCGCCGGCTGGAGCCTGCTCGGTGGCGGGGTTGTAGGCGACGACGCAGAGGGCGATCGCGCCCACCAGGCTTGCTGGGATCAGTGCTTTCATAGGAGTTCTATATTCTCGGTTCAGGTGAAGTTTCCACGTTCATGACCACCATGCCCACCAAAATCTTTCAGGACTTCCTATGCCAGGTTCGCTGTAGCAACATTCCGACGCTTATAAAAAACCTTCTCCTTGCCGTTTGCTTAGGATTCACCGCCGCCGCAGCACCGCAACCAAACGTAATCCTGATCGCGGTTGATGACCTGAACGATTGGATTGGCTGCATGGGAGGACATCCCAATATCAAGACACCGAACATCGATCGACTCGCGGTGCTGTAACAGATGGCAGGCGGTTATGGAACACGAACCGTGCGAATCGAATAGACTGGATCAAGTTTCGCGACAGCGGCGCGGACGGATGCCTGGACAGCTGGATCCCCGTAGTAGGGGCCGGATCCGGGGCCGCCGGCGGTGTGGGTTTCCACGAGAACCAGTTCCTTCCCAACGATGACGAACGAGGGATTCCCGCTGTCACCAACAACAAGATTTTTTCCCCACCCGTGGGCTTCCCGCTCGTCATGCCTGAATACGATGATTCCTCCGCCAATGCGGGCGATGAGATGGACGAAAAGCGAGCGCTTCTGATCGCTCACGATCACCGGCTTGCCGATTAGCCCGGCAACATCCGAGCCGGTGGCGGGCAGCGCGTAGCTGTGGTAATTCCCTGGCACGGGTTCATCGAGCAGGCCAACCATGACGTCGCCCGCAGCGGCGGAAAATCCTATCAGCTTTCGCTCGATTCGCTTGCCGCCCCTGTCATGGAAAATCACCGGATCCGCCGCGTTGCGCGAATAATGCTTCGCCATCACGACATGCCGGGGGGTGATGAGCGTCGCGGTGCGGATGTCATTGAAGGACACTCCGGACATATTCATGCTGCGCGTCCAGCCGTCTGCAAGTCGCGAGTTTCCATGCGATTTGTAACTTCCGAATATCGCCGGATCTGATTTCGCCGGAGGCAGAGCGGGCGGACCGGACCCCATGGAACCTCCGCAGGATACCAATCCCGGAAAAACGATCACTCCAATCACAATACTGCCCCATCTGCATCTCCGATCCATCTTGGTCATGTCACATAAAAACCCCTGCAATTGAATTCCGCAAACCTATCCAACACGAGCCGCTCTGAATGACTCGCAATCGGAAATCGCCCCGGCTAGTTTTTGCGGAGATGACTTCCCACACCTCCCCGCTCACAGCCGCGCAAGTCGCGAAACTGCGGTCCGTGCTCACGGAACAGGGCTTCGAGTTCCTCACCAAGCAATACACCATCTTCGCGGCCAAGAAGGGAAAGCTCAGCATAAGCGTCTACCAAAAGGGGCCGAAGGTGCTGATCCAGGGAAAAGATACCGAAAACTTCATCCGCTTCACCCTTGAGCCGGAGATCACCGGCGTGGCGAAGCTCGGCTACGAGGAAGAAACCGACGACACGGGGCATTTCGAGCCGCACTTCGGCATCGATGAAAGCGGCAAGGGCGATTACTTCGGCCCGCTTGTCATCGCGGGTGTCTACACTGATGCGGAGATCACCCGCAGCCTGATCAAAGCGGGCATCATGGATTCCAAGCGCATCACCACACCCACCGCGATCCGGAAGCTCGCGGCCATCATCAAGGCCACACCCGGCATCTCCTTCGATGTGATCGCCCTGCGCCCGGAGAAATACAACGAACTCTACGGCTCGTTCAAAAATCTCAACCAAATGCTCGCCTGGGGCCATGCGACCGTCATCGAGGAACTCGCTAAAAAAAGGCCGGACTGCCCCCGCACCCTCTCGGATCAGTTCGCCCGCGCCGATGTCCTGCAGAGCGCACTGAAGAAGAAAAGCATCACACTGAAACTCGACCAGCGCACCAAGGGCGAATCCGACACCGCCGTCGCCGCCGCATCCATACTCGCCCGCGAACGCTTCATCGACTGGATGGACGCCGCGACCGAAAAGGCCGGCATCAAGATCCCGTTGGGTTGTTCCGCGCAGGTTGTCGATGCCGGGAAACTCCTCATAAAATCCCACGGGCCGGAGATACTCGGAAAATTCGCCAAACTCCATTTCAAGACCACTCAGCAGGTCTGTGGCGAGCTATTCTGAGAATTCAGATACCTAGAAAACCGGGATCCCGAGTTTCTTCGCCATTTCAGGCGCTTGGAAAATCCCGTCTCATCTAGTGCCCTGAAAACCTTAAGCTGACGGATGGGGATTTTAAGGTCTTGAGAAAAAGGCTTCCGATGGTCGCGGAGAGTCAGAAAGCTCGACGCTTTTTCCCAATCGCTGCGTTGCGCGTCGAGTCGTGAATCTCGTTTCAGAACACTAGCTGAGATCCTCTCGCCTTCCGAGGGTAATCGCCAGGCCGAGGGAGCCTACAAAAATAAAGTAGCACGCCAACAGCTCAAGGTAGCTTTTGCAGATTCTAGGGATCTCGGGGGAAAATCCATCGCCCAGCGAGGCTTGCCAGAACTGTGGCGCGCCGATGACACGGTTGAAAACATAGATAATCAGCAACGCCGCGCCGATGAACCCCGCACCGGAATGATGGCCCATCGTCTCGAAAAATCGCAGCATCACCCGCCTGTGCCTGAGTCCCGTAATGATCGCAGCACCGAGCAGCACCCCGATCACCCAAACATCTGGAAACGGCCAATCCATGATCTCTGAGATGAAGTCCTCAAGTTCGCCCACCAGCGCGGCGGCGAGCCCGAAAGCCAACACACGGCAAACCGCCCGCCTTGGCCCCGAGTGGGCGAGCGCGCCGATCATCACCGCCGTCGCGGCGGCCAGCAGCGCCGCCTGCAGCAGTTCCACTGTTCCCCGCTCCAGTGGCGCACCCGGCTTGTTGGGCAGCCATGCGGGCAGCAGAATTATCACCGATCCGGCGCAGACGAGCAGCGCCCGAAGCAGGGTTTTCTTCCAGGAAACATTCCGGGAGCTACGGATTTCGGATTTCGGCACCCCATTTCCCTAAATCAGTTCCCTACACCAATGCAAGGAGGATGAGCCGTGACGACGACATGGCCGGACTTGCGGATCTGGGCTTCCGCTGCCATCTTCGGCGCGGTGAAAACACTTTTTCAGAAAATCCGGGACACCGAAATCCCGGCGGACATCATCCACCGAGACGACATCTGCACTGCCTTCTCCGACATATCCCCGCAGGCTCCCACCCACATCCTCATCGTTCCCGCCAAGCACATTCCCCGCATCGGCGAAGCCACACCCGACGACCAGGCGACCCTCGGCCACCTGCTTCTCACCGCCGCGAAGCTGGCGGCACAACTCGGACTCTCGGAAAACGGCTACCGCATCGTCATCAACAACGGCCCTCACGGCGGGGAAACCGTGCCCCACCTCCACGTCCACCTCCTCGGCGGCCGGCAACTCAACTGGCCTCCGGGCTAAGCCCATGACCGCGCGCTTCTTCCTGCTTTTCAACGGCATCTTCGCAACCGCCGTTTCCTGCCATTCGCAACCCGCCAAGCCCCGCTACGAGCGCGTCGTGCTCGTCCACGGCATCCTGGAGGACGGAAAGGCATTCGATTCCCTGAAAAACCGCCTGGAAAACCATGGCATCCAATGCCTCGTCCCGAAACTGAAGCCGAACGACGGCAGTTCCGGCCTTGAGAAACTCGCGCAAGACCTCAAGACCGAGATCGACACGGAGTTCGGCACCGAGGATAGCTTCGCGGTGGTTGCCTTCAGCATGGGTGGCTTGGTGTCCCGCCACTATCTCCAGCAACTCGGGGGCGCGCAACGCTGCGACGCCTTCGTCACCGTTTCCACCCCCCACCATGGCACCAAGGCTGCCTATATTTACCCCGGAAAAGGCGCACGGCAGATGCAACCCGGTAGTGATTTTCTCCGCGAGCTTGAGGAAACCGAAAGCACCCTCGGTGACATGCCGGTCATATCCTACCGCACACCCATGGATCTCGTCATCCTGCCAACGGATTCCTCGGTATGGGATCGCGCCGAGAACCGCTCCCACGCAGTCCCCTTGCACCCCCTGATGTTGCACACGAAATCCGTCCTCGATGACATCGAGAGACGTTTCACGTTTCCGGAAGAGGCCGACACCCCAGCACCGGCAACCACTCCACCAACGCATTCGTAGACGAGGCAACTACACCGCCTTCTCTTGTTGAAGTCGCAGGCTGCGCAGCTATGATCGAGCCATGCAGCCATTACGCCTCGCAATCGGACTCGCCGCCCTCCTCACTGCCTGCTCGCCCGGCAACCCTCCCGGATCCGGAGGGAACGTGGCCGCTACAAATCTCACCGCAGCACAGAAATCCGCCATCGGCAGGAAAATATGGCAAAACGAATCCGGTGGCACCATCGCCGGCCTCACCGTATGGAACGTCGGCGAGGAATTCCCCTCGCTCGGCATCGGCCATTTCATCTGGTATCCCGCTGGCTTCAACGGGCGCTTCAAGGAGAGCTGGCCCGAGTTCATTTCCTTTGCCAAAAGCAAAGGCGTCAGCCCCCCTGCCATCGCGCAGCTCCCGAACGCCCCGTGGAATTCACGCGCCGAGTTCCTATCGAAAACGGGATCGGCTGAAATGACCGGCCTACGCAACTGGCTCGCCTCTAGCGTCGGCCTGCAAACCGATTTCATCATCATGCGCTCCCGCGCCGCGCTGCCGAACATCCTCGCCGCGGCACCCGCCTCCGAGCGTGCAATAATCAAGTCGAACTATCAGAAAGTTTCCACCACACCACAGGGCACCTACGCCCTCGTCGACTACGTGAACTTCAAGGGCGACGGCACCAAGCTCTCCGAAAGATACAATGCCCGGGGCTGGGGCCTCATGCAGGTGCTCGGAGGCATGAAAAACGTCTCCTCCGGCCCGGCGGCGGCGGCCGAGTTCGCCGCTTCCGCGAAACGCGCCCTTTCCCGCCGCATTTCCAACTCACCCCCGGAACGCGGTGAATCCCGCTGGCGCGAGGGCTGGAACAACCGCTGCGACACCTACGCACGTCCGCTCTGAAAACGGAAAAGGCTCCCCGGAGCTTGGGTGTGATTTTTATCGGTGTTTCTCACACGGTAGGGCTGATCCGGCTAGGTCAGCCCACTTTAAAAATCTAGCCGCCCGCCTCACCCACACGGCAGTGAGATCCCGGGGAAAATGCCGTGTCTTGCCGTGGCTTCACTCCCTTTACTTAGATACGGCGCTTCCATTTTTGATCAGAGCCGACCGAGCCGGATCAGCCCTACCATGATTGAATGGCTTGGGCTGCCTCAGGCGAATACACCGATAAAAATCACACCCCCCGGAGCTTTCACCCCGGGGAGCCTTCCCAGACACAAATTCACATCAGATTTTCTCAGCGGCAGTAGCGGGAGCTCACCCTCGAACCGTAACTACGGCGGCTACCGTAGCTACGGCTGGCATAGCGACTGTTGCTGCGGTTTCCGTAATTCCTCGAATAGCGTGAGTGGCTGTTGCCGTGCTGCGAATAGCCCCGTCTCGGCGCCGAAACGGTGCGGTATGCATACCTCGGTGTGCCGCAGCGGTCATAACCGACAAAATATTTCTGCGTGTAGACCGGACGACCGTGGCGGTAGCCACTCACATAGACCGAGCTGGAGGATGGATTGTAGCCGTGGCCTCCGTGCGGACGGGCTTCGGATTGGACGGCGGTTGCGGCGAATGTGAAAGCGCCGATGGCAATTGCAGTGATTAGTTTTTTCATAGCTTTTTGTAATTTTGGTTACGCAAGCTTCGACCCCAACGCCCCTGGCATTATTCATCATCATGACAAAAAAATCCGCTATGAGGAGATTCCGGGAGAAAATCCGAGTTGGTGTTTGATCCGTCATTCGCATTCGAGCTAGCTTTGCATATAGTTAGAAGCGACTTCCGGGCACCTTGCCGCCCAAGGCGCAGACTCTTAAAACGGACCCAAACATGAGACGCAAATCCTCACTGCTCGCCTTCACCTTCGTTTTCCTGCTGACGATGCGCTGCGCTGCGATGACCGCCTCGCCTTTCCCGATCGACCTCAAGCAACCCGACGGCACACATATCCGCCTGACGATCCATGGCAACGAAGCCGGGAACTGGTTTGAGGATAAGAACGGCTACAGCGTCCTGCGGGATGACCTGAAGAGGTATGTCTATGCGAACCTAGATGACGAAGGCGTGCCCGGCCCCACTTCTCTGCTCGTCGGCAAGGCGGATCCGGCAAAGCTGGGTCTGGAACCGGGAATGATCCGCAACACCCCCCAAGCTCAGGATTTCGGAACGGCCAGGGGGATCGCCCTACCTGTTCCCGACGATGCCGCCAACGGCATTGTGCCGTTCGATATACAACCTTCAGGAACGGTGAAAAACCTCGTCATCCTCTGCAAATTTTCCGATCACACAACCACCTCCCACACACGAACGAGAGAGGATTTCGACACGCTGTTCAACCAGGCGGGAGGTCACCCGACGATCGCGCCGACCGGGAGCGTGAGGGATTACTTCACCGAGGTTTCCTATGGAACGATGGACTTGCAGAGCACCGTGATCGCCTGGGTGACACTGCCGAACCCCGAGGCCTACTACGCCGACGGGAAGGACGGACTGCGGGGAAGCTTTCCCAAAAACTCGCAGGGCATGGTCCGGGATGCGCTAGATCGTGCCGACGCGCTCGTCGACTTCGGAGATTTCGACAACGACAACGACAACGACGGCTACGTCGATTCGATCGATATCATCCATTCCGGTTACGCAGCGGAGACCGGAGGCGGCGGCGGAAACTGGATTTGGTCCCATCGCTAGGCGCTCTTCCAGCTACCCGGGGGAAACTGGACCAGTGCGGACAACAACGGCACCGGCAACAAGGTGAAGGTCTTCGATTACCACTCTGAGGCTGCACTCTGGAGCACCAGCGGAACAGGTATTGCCCGGATCGGCGTGATCGCCCACGAGACCGGCCATTTCTTCGGCCTGCCCGATCTCTACGACACCGACAACAGCAGCCGGGGTATCGCATCCTGGTGCCTGATGGCGAACTCATGGGGCTTCGACAACAGCCAGCGATACCCGCCACACCTCTCCGCATGGTGCAAGATTCAGCTCGGATGGGTGACGCCGACCGAGGCCACGGCCGGTGTGAACACACTGCCGCGAGTGGCAACAAGCCCTACGGTAAAAAAGATATCCGCCGGCTTCCCTAGTGGCGAATACCTGCTAATCGAAAACCGCCATGCCATACGGCATGGAGAGCATCATGCCCCAGGGAGGCCTCGCCGTATGGCACATCGATGAATCAAAATCCTGAAACACCAACGAGGGATATCCCCAGCAATCTGGGTGGCCCGCCAACGGCAGTCATTACAAGGTCGCACTGCTGCAAGCCGACGGACTCTACGACCTCGAACGCAACCGCAACCGCGGAGACGGAGGGGATGTGTTTCACGCAGGGGGCGCATCGTCGCTCACATCCCTGACCACACCGGGAACGAACACCTACAAGGGCGGGGTTGTCGCATCGAGTGGAAATTCCATCACAAACATCAGCGCGTCCGGCACGAACATGAGCTTCACACTCAACGGCACAGGAGCTGCACCTGTCATCACCAGCGCCGCAACCGCCGGCGTAGCACCGGGCTCACCGTTCAGCTACCAGATCACCGCTACAAACTCCCCCACATCCTTTTCGGCACCCGGACTTCCCGCCGGCATCAGCCTGAATACATCCTCGGGTCTAATTTCCGGTACAAGCTCTTCGACGGGCACCTTCCCCGTTTCTCTCGGTGCAACCAACGCTGCGGGAACCGGCAGCCTGACGCTCACGATCACCGTCGCCCAATCAATATCATTGGCCACCGCCCTCGACACCACCGGCACGTCATGGACCACAGGCGGCGATGCGGTAGCCAGCGGCAAGATCGGGGACGAACAGCAATCATGGGTGGAAACCACGATAACAGGTTCCGGCACACTCAATTTCTGGTGGAAGGTCTAGTCTGAGTCGACCTACGATTTTCTCCGCTTCACGGTCAACGGCACCGAGCAATCCGCCGCCCCGGGCATTTCCGGGGAAAGCGGCTGGCAGCAGCGCAGCATCAACCTCTCGGCCGGAACCAGCATCCTGCGCTGGAGCTTTTCCAAGGATCAGTCTGTCGCGAACGGAGATGATGCGGCATGGCTCGATCAGGTGGTCTTCGTCCCCAACCAGCAGGCTCCCGTGATCACCAGTGTCACCACGACAACCGCCGCGCAAGGCCAGCCTTTCGGCTACCAAATCACTGCTGGTAACAGCCCCACCGGCTTCGCCGCCAGCGGCCTGCCTGCGGGTCTCTCGGTATCAACATCGACGGGACTGATTTCCGGCACACCCGTTTCATCCGGAGTCTCCTCCATCACCCTGAGCGCCACCAACCAGGCGGGAACCGGAACCGCAACCCTCACACTCACCGTCAACTCCACGACCCTCTCGCTAGAGCAGGCACTCGATGCGACTTCCCTCGCCTGGACGACGGCTGGCGACGCTTCTTGGCGACCGCAGACAAGCACGACCCACGATGGGGCGGACGCAGGGGAAAGCGGGAACATTTCCGACAACGCTAGCTCCTACGTGGAAACCACAGTCACAGGGCCGGGGACGCTTGGCTTCTGGTGGCGGGTTTCATCGGAGCAAAACTACGACTACCTCCGCTTCACGGTGGATGGCGATGAACAAGCGGCAGCCCCTGGGATTTCCGGAGAAAGCGGCTGGCAGCAACGCACTGTGAACATCGGCTCCGGCACCCACATCCTTCGCTGGACTTTTAGAAAGGACGTATCGGTATCCTCCGCATCGGATGCCGCGTGGCTCGACGAAGTCACCTTCTCCGCCGGGCAACAGGCACCCGCAATCACCAGTTCTCCGACCGCCACGGGCGTGACCGGACAGGCCTTTTCCTACCAGATAACCGCCAGCAATAGCCCGGCATCATTCCAGGCAAACGGCCTCCCGCAGGGACTTGTCATCAACCCCACCAGCGGCCTCATTTCCGGCACCCCGTCCACAAGCGGAACGTTCAACATCACACTATCCGCAACCAACGCGGCGGGAACCGGGGCGGGTAACCTCTCACTCACCGTCTCCGGAACACAGCTGACACTTGCACAAGCACTCGATTCCCCTGCCCTGCCATGGCGGACCGGCGGAACGGCCACCTGGCTGCCTCAGACGGCAACCAGCCACGACGGACTCCACGCCGGAGAAAGCGGCACGCTCACACACAACCAGGAAAGCTGGGTCGCCACCGATGTCATCGGGCCCGGCACGCTCACCTTTTGGTGGCAGGTCTCCTCGGAAACGAACTATGATTTCCTCTCCTTCACGCTGGATGGAAACAGCGTCGCGGGCATCGGTGCAATCTCCGGCACCCCCGGCTGGCAGCAGCAGACCGTCGTGATCCCGGCAGGAACACATGAAATTAGGTGGTCCTACACGAAGGATAGCTCGGTCGATTCCAATGCAGACCGCGCATGGCTCGACCAGATTTCATACGCAGGAAACGGCGGTGACACTGAATTCACCAACACAGAGGGCATCAGCATCCCGAGCAGCGGAGACGCCGGCCCCTATCCTTCCGCTATCGAAGTCTCCGGCATTTCCGGCACCGTGACATCCCTGCGGGTGGAGCTGAAATCCTTCTCTCACTCATGGCCTTCCGACCTCCAAGTTTTCCTGATGGCTCCGGACGGGCGCCTGTGCTCCCTCATGTCGGACAAAGGTAGCCTAAATACGATTTCAGCGATCGATGTGGCTTTCAGCGATGACGCGGCGAGCGCTCTTCCCGAAAATTCCCAGATCACCGCCGGAACCTACTTGCCCGATTTTGCGAGCATCGACGCCCCGCTGCCTCCCGGCGGAATCGCGACCCAGTTAGCAAGCCTCACATCCCTGGCATCCGTCCAACCGAACGGCACATGGAAACTCTTCGTCCGCGATACGGCGGCGGGAGATCTCGGATCCATCGGCTCCTGGTCCCTGACACTCGATAGCTCTGCAGCCATCGACTCCCTCGTCCTGCCTGCGATCAGCGAGCAGGAAAATTCCCTCAACACCCCGATCCGAGACACCGAGCGGACATTGCAGTATGTTTTCGATTCATCCCTGCTCGGTGCAATCCAACCGGGAAGCCAAATTTCCTCCATCGCATTCCGCCTCAACGACGGCAGCTCCACATGGCCCGCCGCAACCCGCACATGGTCGCAGTTCAATCTCCAGATCGGGAAATCCGCCAACGCCCCAGGAAGCCTGAGCAACACATTCTCCGAAAACCTCGGCACCGATACGATCACAGCACGCAGCGGATCACTCACTGTTGCCGCTGGCAGCTATTCGGGAGGCTCCTCGCCGAACACCTTCGGCTCCGAGATTATTTTCTCAACACCCTACACCTACACCGGCGGGGACATCCTCATCACAATCCGGCACACCGGCAACGGCTCCGACACCGAGTTCACAGATGCGAAGTCGGCCGTGCCGGGGATGTGGCAGGCGATTTACTCCTCCGCCGTCGGTGCTTTCACCGCATCCGAAGCCAGTTCCGAGGGCAGCACACCGGTCACCCGTTTCCGTATCGACTCCGGCTCGCAACCCGCGATCCAGAACTGGCGCATGACCCATTTCGGCGCGGCCTCAAACTCCGGAGACGCCGCCGACAGCTTCGACTATGACCATGACGGGATCGTCAATCTCCTCGAATTCGCCTTCATGATGGATCCACGTTCCGGCAACATACCGCATGCGATGACTCTGGAGGAATTCGGGATGCCTCTGGGCGAAATGGCAGACGACAACGGAACCGAACGCTTCCGCCTGCGCTTCCTCCGCCGCAAGGATCAGCCGGGACTCACCTACCGCTGCCACTTCGGAAGCGACCCGGGAAGCATGACCCTCTCCACCACTCCCGCGAATATCGTGGAGTCCAACTCCGTCGCGGAAATCGTCGAGGTCTGGGACACCGCCAGCGGCCCGGGCATCCCGAAACGCTTCGGAAGGGTCGAGGTGACCAATAGCTCGGGCGATTGAGCCTTATCTCGGAAAGCTGGCACCGCAACTTGACATTCTGCCGAATGTTGCCAAATTGACAACAGATAGCACTTCATGCGAATCATCACCCGCCGCCGCCTCAATGAATACGCCAAGCTCCATCCGAATGCTGCCGTTTCCCTTTCCGCGTGGCATGAAGTTGCGAAAAAAGGCGCGTGGGGAAGCCTCCAGGAAATCCGCCAGACCTTCCCCCACGCCGATCCCGCAACGGTAGCCAGCGGGAAGACCGTCATCATTTTCAACATCGCAGGGAACCATCACCGCCTCATCACCGCCATTCACTACGACACTGGGAAAGTCTTCATCCTAGAAATCCTCAGCCACGCCGAATACAGCAAGAACCGTTGGATAAAATCGCTATGAAACGCACCGCAAAAACTTCCACCCCCGCCAAGTTTTCCGAACTCCCGAAAACCTACGCTGCATTGTGCGCTATCCTCATGCCCCGCACGATTCACGATGAGATCGAACTGGAGAACGTCACGGAAATCGTAGACCTGATGGCCGGGCATAAGCTGACAAAGGACCAAGCCGACTACCTCAACACTCTCGCCACCCTCGCGGCCGATTTCGAGGATCAGAACGTGGCGGCATTACCAAAGCTCGCACCTCACGAATTCCTTGCCGCCCACCTCGAAAACATCGGCATGAACGCAAGCAAATGGGGTGAACTCATCGGCATCGACCGCTCCACCGCCTCCCGCCTCATCCGGGGTGAGCGCGGCCTGAACGCCACCCACATCCGCAATACCGCAACGGCACTCGCCATCGCCCCGGAGTTGTTGATTTGAGGGAAAGAGCGCTTTTGAATTTTCCTGGCCTGACCCTCAAAACCGAGATGGTTTTTACAGAAGGTCGCAAAGATCGCAAAGGATCAGTCACTTTGGCTTACCAAGGGTGATCAAATTCATTCACCTAGAGAGTGAAACCTCTATCGAAAACTAGCGAATATCTTGGACGCATGAATGCGTTGGACCGCGCCCTCAGAAACACCAAGCTTTTTGCTTTTGTTGCGATGAAGCGCCTGACCCCATTTATGTCTACTGGATCGCCGCCCCCGCCCCCCTGAATAGCTCCGCACCCCACCCACCTGGTCACGCCATGCCTCAGCTCGCTCTCACTCGCTAATGCATCGCATGTCCAGCCCCCATCGGGACATTGGATCCGCCAGCCCGTCTGCTCGTGCCTCAAACCGGACAAGGCTCCTCCAAAGTCCCTCAGCCCCCGGAAGACCGGGACAAGCCGGGAATACCGGCACGTCCCCTTGCGATTTCCCAGACTTTGAGCTTCCCGATGGCGTCCATCCCGTTAGAACGGTGGCGTCCATTCACGCATGTCCGAAGACCACAAGAAGCAGCTCCAAACCCAGCTCTGGAATATCGCCAACACCCTGAGGGGGAAAATGGGGGCGGATGAGTTCCGGGACTACATCCTCGGCTTCATCTTCTACAAGTATCTCTCCGAGCGGATGCACCTCTTCGCCGATGAAATCCTGAAGCACGACGGGATTAGCTTCGACGCGATTGATGAGACCAGCATTGATGGGATTACCATGTTGGATGCCATTCAGGAGGAATCCGTCGGGCGGCTCGGCTATTTCCTCAAGCCCTCGGAACTCTTCCACAAGATCGCGGAAAAGGGAGCACGGAAGACGGACAACTTCATTCTGGAGGAACTCACCGCCGTATTGAAGCACATCGAGTCCAGCACCATGGGGCACGATAGCGAGGAAGACTTCGAGGGACTCTTCGAGGATCTCGATCTCGGCTCGTCCAAGCTCGGGAAAACCGAGAACCAGAAGAACGAACTCATCGCCAAGGTGCTCGTTCATCTCGACAAGATCGACTTCCGGCTCCACGACACCGAGGCCGACGTGCTAGGGGATGCCTATGAATACCTCATCGGCCAGTTCGCCAGCGGCGCGGGGAAGAAGGCGGGCGAGTTCTACACCCCGCAGGAGGTCAGCACCATCCTCGCCAAGATCGTCACCACCGGGAAGAAGAAGCTTAAAAGCGCCTATGACCCCACCTGCGGCTCCGCCTCGCTGCTGTTGCGGGTGGCGAAGGAGATCAAGGACGTGGGGAAATTCTACGGTCAGGAGATGAACCCGACCACCTACAACCTCGCACGGATGAACATGATCCTGCACGGCGTCCACTACCAGCGTTTCGACCTGAGGAACGAGGACACCCTGGAGCATCCCGCGCCCGAGCACGCCGACCTCCGCTTCGATGCCATCGTGGCCAATCCACCGTTCTCGGCCAAGTGGTCGGCCAGCGCCATCCATGAGAGTGACGACCGCTTCAGCGCCTACGGCAAACTCGCCCCCAAGACCAAGGCGGACTTCGCCTTCGTCCAGCACATGGTGCATCACCTCGACCACGGCGGCACGATGGCTTGCGTCCTGCCGCACGGCGTGCTCTTCCGGGGCGCGGCGGAGGGTCACATCAGGAAATACCTCATCGACGATTGCAACTACCTCGATGCCGTCATCGGCCTGCCTGTCAATATTTTCTACGGCACCCCGATCCCCACTTGCATCCTCGTGCTGAAGAAGGGACGGGAAAACTCCGACGACATTCTGTTCATCGATGCCAGCCAAGGATTCACCAAAGAGGGCAACCAGAACTACCTGAAGCCCGAGCATATCGAGCGCATCGTCAGCACCTACCGAAAGCGGGAAAGCATAGCGAAATTCAGCCACGTCGCCGAACTGAGCGAGATCGAGGAAAACGACTACAACCTCAACATCCCGCGCTACGTCGATACCTTTGAAGAAGAGGAACCGGTCGATCTGGCTGAGGTGTCGGAGAAGTTGGTGACTTTGGAAAATGAGATGGGCGATACGAACAAGGTCATCGCGGGGTTTTGTGAGGAACTGGGAATCAAGGCACCGTTTTGATGACAGCGAAAGTTCAAACAATTCGCTTCAAAGACGATCTTGGTAATGACTTCCCGGATTGGGAGACCGCACCACTAGGTGCGGTCGCGGACATCAAGCTTGGCAAGATGCTCGACAAAGAGAAGCAAACGGCAGGGTGCCTTCTCCCATATCTCAACAACATATCTCTGCGATGGAATTATGTGGACACCTCAAACCTACCTCAGATGTATTTTCGCGACCACGAACTCGAACGTTTCGGGCTGAGAGCTGGTGATGTCGTTGTTTGTGAAGGAGGAGAACCTGGGCGTTCGGCTGTCTGGGATGGGCGATTACCCGATCTTAAGTTTCAGAAGGCCATCCACAGAGTCAGGTTTAAAGAGTCATTCGAACCTTGCCTGCTCGTCCTCTACCTCGAAAAGATCGCAGGCACGGCGAAGTTCGAAATGCTTTTCACTGGCGGGGGCATCAAACATTTAACGAAGGAGACGTTCTCTCGCCTAACGGTTCCTGTGATCACCCTCCCCGAGCAGCGGAAGATCGCGGATTTCTTGACGGCGGTGGATGGGCGGATCGGGCAACTGATCCAAAAGAAAGCCCTGCTGGAGGACTACAAGAAAGGCGTGATGCAACAGCTCTTCACCCAAGCCATCCGCTTCAAAGGCGACCACGGCAACGACTTCCCCGAGTGGGAGGAGAAGAAGCTGGGGGAGATTGCAACATTCACCAAGGGTAGCGGGATCTCCAAAGCCGAAGTTCACGAAGACGGAGTGACCCCGTGCATTCGTTACGGCGAGCTATACACGCACTACTCGGAACTGATCGTTGAAGTGAAATCACGGACAAACGTCGAGCCGAAGAATTTGGTGATGAGTCAGCGTAATGACGTCATTATCCCTGCGTCAGGCGAAACCCACATCGACATCGCCACGGCCTCTTGTGTGATGGAAGCAGGCATCGCTCTCGGGGGCGACCTGAACATCATCCGAGCAAAGACGAACGGTGTATTTCTGGCCTACTATCTCAACAACGCCATGAAGCATGGGATTGCCCGGATGGCTCAAGGAAGCTCCGTAATCCACCTTTATCCCGCTCAACTCAAGCTTCTGAAACTCACGGTTCCGTCCGTCCCTGAACAAACCAAGATCGCCGATTTCCTATGCGCCCTCGACCGCAAGATCGAAAGCGTCACCACCCAGATCACCGAGACCCAGACCTTTAAGCGCGGGTTGCTCCAGCAGATGTTTGTGTAATCAGGCTACCCCTTTAAATTTGAATTCGATGAACGATCCTGACGAACCAGAACTTGCCTTGTTTGGGCGATCAGAGAAACAGTCGGACAAAGCGGTTCTAAAGAATTTACCGGAACAGGCCCGAGCGGATTCCTATGGGAAATACATCGTGTATGTGGATGAGAGTGGCGATCACGCAATGCTATCGATTGACGAACAATATCCTGTTTTTGTCCTCGCGTTCTGTGTCTTTCACAAACGGCACTACAGTGAACGCGTCGTCCCCGCTCTGGAGCTGTTTAAATTCAAACACTTCGGCCATGATCAGATCGTCCTACACGAAAACGAGATCAGAAAAGAAAAGGGCGTTTTTCGGATTTTCCCAACCAAAAAGCACAAGAATCAATTCATCCAAGATCTCACGACAATAATTGCCGAAAGCAATTTTATCCTGATCAGCAGTGTCATCAGGAAACTCGGTCTGAAAGAGCAGCAAGAACTTCCACAACATCCCTATCACGTCGCGCTTCGCTTCTGTCTGGAGACTCTGCACCAGTTTTTAGAAGAAAAGGGCGAAGAGGAAAAACTCACCCACATTGTCTTTGAGCAGAGAGGTTCAAAGGAGGACAATGAACTTGAACTGGAATTCCGAAGAATCTGCGATGGTCAGAATCTAATGGGAAAAAATCTACCCTTTGAAATTCTATTCTCGAACAAACAAGCGATGTCTTCCGGCTTACAACTCGCAGACCTTGTCGCCCGCCCGATCGGGCTTCAAATCTTCCGACAAGGACAGCCTAACCGCGCCTTCGACATTCTGAAAAAGAAGTTCTTCTGCTCAGGCGGCAGAAAAAATACCGGGGAAGGCTATAAAGAATGGGGTCTCAAAATACATCCCCCCATAAAAAGCGAAAGGCCTTGATGAACCTCACCAAGACCATAACGCCGACCGGGTTCTCCCAATCCACTTGCAAAAGGAATACGCTCTTACTCGATTAAAACAATGAAAATTTGTAATATTCAGCATTTTTTGAATATTATCCCTTCAAACTCAATGATCCAATCCGAGCAAACCAAGATCGCCGATTTCCTCTACGCACTTGGCCGCCAGACCGCAAGCGTATGCACCCAAGTGGCCTCTACGTACCCCGACGATGTTTTTGGTGACGGCAGCTCTACAATTAGTGCGCCCAGCTCCACAATTAGCGATGACAGCTCTACAATCCCTCGGAGCAGAGAAAAACAAGCCTACACCAAAGCATGAGCATCGAAGCATCCAACACCGTGGCCATGACCCAGTCCGAGCAGGTGCTTGAGGACGGGCTGGTGGCGCAGTTGGTTGGTCAAGGATACACGAAGGTGGC
>Ga0206130_10003684_pt1 | contig 19706 bp, 13 predicted proteins | sample Helgoland_Spring_9_FD_148637 | JGI IMG/M metagenome (GOLD analysis project Ga0206130, IMG submission 148637) | Pelagic subsurface seawater microbial communities from Kabeltonne, Helgoland, North Sea - Helgoland_Spring_Bloom_20160512_1 | ecosystem: Environmental > Aquatic > Marine > Epipelagic ... | reverse complement strand
GAATTGGGCAAAGTCATTGGCCTTGCGCGCTAGATCTTCGCGGAATTTACGGAGCATAAAAAGGAGTGCGAGTGGTGAGTTTTGTGCTGAGGCAGATATGGCAAAAATGAGAAACAGGGTTGACGCCGGTTTTATTCGCCTGTTTTACCGAAAACCTAGCGACTCTGATTTGCATAGGTCAAAGCAATGCATAATAGATTGAGATCGCCAAACTCCATTTCTCTCTACACACGATAAATCTCACACTTTTTATTCAATGAGCCTCCGCACCAGCAATCTCTTAGTTACAAGCCACGGAATTCACCCGTGTCGAATCGACTTTGCGCGGCTGCCCAACTTACTAAACACCCCGCCCCAGTAACACACTTATAGTGTCCATCTTCAAAGAGCCTCCATTCACCACGGAGGCTCAGCACTTTACAGACCGACAGATTCGAACACATGAAATATTTAATTATTGCCGAAAAGCCTTCCGTCGCCACCGACCTCTCCAAAGCCTTGGCCAAGCACTTGGGCAAATTTGAGAAAAAGGGCAAATCCCGCGACGCACAATATTTCGAGAATGAAAATGCCGCCATCACCTCGGCGGTCGGTCACCTGGTCGAGCTGAAGATGCCCACTGGCCCCAACGGTAAAAACCTCCCTTGGAACTTTAAGGTGCTGCCGGCGATCCCGAAGAAATTCGAGCTGCAACCCATCGAGCAAACGCACAACCGCCTCAAGCACGTGCTCAGCTTGGCCAAAAAGAAGGAATTCGACCTCATCATCAACGCATGTGACGCCGGCCGCGAAGGTGAGCTTATCTTCCAATACATCATGGACATCGGCAACATTCAGAAGCCGGTCAAGCGCCTGTGGATGCAATCGATGACCACTGGTTCGATCCTCGAAGCCTGGGACAATCTTCGCGAAGGCGAGCAAATGGCGAACCTCGCCGACGCCGCTAAATGCCGCTCCGAGTCTGACTGGCTCGTCGGCCTCAACTCCACTCGTGCCTTCACCTGCTTCCGCTCACGTCACGGCGGATTCAACATCACAGCTGCAGGCCGTGTGCAGACCCCGACCCTCGCCATCCTCGCCAAACGCGAACGCGAAATCGCCGCATTCAACCCAGAAGATTACTGGGAGGTTCACGCCGAGTTCGGCGTCGCCAATGGCGAATACCCAGGCAAATGGATCGACGTCGACTTCAAGAAAAACAAACAGCAGCCACATGGCCGCGCCGAGCGTGTTTGGGATAAAGCTACCGCCGAGAAGATCTACCAGCGCTGCGAAGGCAAAGCTGGCACAGTCACCGAAGAGACTAAGCCGACTAAACAGATCGCGCCGCAGCTCTACGACCTCACCACCCTTCAGCGTGAAGCCCCCTTCACTGCCAAGAATACACTCGGGTTGGCACAAGCACTGTACGAGCGTCACAAGATGCTCACTTATCCGAGAACCGACTCTCGCTACTTGCCAGAAGACTACATGAGCAAGGTTTTTGAGACCTTTCGCGACCTCGCCAGCTCAGGACATCCTGCAGCTAAATGGGCCACCGATGCGATCGAGAATGACCGTGTGCAGTTCTCCAAGCGCGTGTTCAATAACGCCAAGGTCTCGGATCACTTTGCGATCATCCCAACTGGCCGCGTCGTCAAACTCAACGAGCAGGAATCGAAGCTCTACGATATGGTCCTCAAACGCTTCATCGCGGTGTTCTTCCCGCATGCTGAATTCGAAGTCACCAAGCGCCTAACCACGATCAACCACGGCGACGAAAAAGACACTTTCCTGACCAATGGTAAAACACTGGTCAAGCCAGGTTACCTCGCCGTCTATGGCCGCGTGGCAGGCGTTGCTGCAGAGAAGGACGAGCTCGTCGCCGTCGCTCAAGGCGAAGACGCGCAGACCGAAGCGATCGACGTATTGGACAAAGAAACCAAGCCGCCGGCCCGCTATACGGAATCTACGCTACTCGCAGCGATGGAAGGTGCAGGTAAACTGATTGTTGACGACGACGAACTGCGCGAGGCCATGTCCGAGCGTGGCCTCGGCACACCCGCCACACGTGCTGCCACAATTGAAGGCTTGCTCCGCCAGAAATACATCGCCCGCGACGGCCGCGAACTCAACGTCAGCGGCAAAGGCCTGCGCCTGATTGAGCTGTGTGAAGAGATGCATATCGAGCAGCTCGCCTCACCCTCCATGACCGGCGACTGGGAAGCGAAGCTCAACAAGATGGAGCGCGGCGAGATTAAGCGCGACGACTTCATGCAAGAGATCGCCACCTTCACCGAAGACGTGGTCAGCAAAGCCCGCGCCCACATGGAGATGCTGGTCAGCCGCACCTTCCCTGATTTGGAATGCGCTTGCCCAGCTTGTGGCACCGAACGCCTCAAACAAACCGACGCCACTTACGAGTGTCGCGAAGAAGCATGCGACTTCCGCATCTCAAAGCACATCGCTGGTCGCTCACTCAGCGAAACCGAAGCAGTCCAACTACTCACGACCAAGGCACTGCCCGAAATGGAAGGCTTCGTGTCTCGCTTTAACAAACCATTCAGCGCCGCACTGGAGCTGGTGCGCAACGTCACCAAGACGGGCAAAATCGGCAAGTGGAAGACCAACTTCGTATTCGACGACGACCTCGACTCAGCGGATGAGTTGACCGACGATCAATTACTTAAAACAGTCACGTTACAAAACGGACTCGAAGCGAAATTCTACGGCACCGACAAGGCTTACCATGTCCCCGAGTTTAAACCAAAGGATTCACCCGACGGCTTCCGTCTCGGCAAGGTCATCCTGCAGAAAGAGCTCGATCCCGAGGCGGTCGAACAACTATTCACCGAAGGTAAGACTCCACTGCTCGACGGCTTCATCTCGAAGCGCACCAAACGCCCCTTTAAAGCCCACCTCACCCTCGACTTTGAAAATGGCAAGATCGGCTTTGAATTCGCACCACGCCCAGTGAAGAAGGCAGCTAAAAAGAAAGCGAAGAAGAGTTGATAGTTGTAGGTTGTCAGTTGAGCGTTCTCAAAAATTGCACCCAACCAACAACGTCCAACCAACAACGTCCCACGTCCAACGTTCAACAATTTCCCATGAAACCAACAGTTAAACCAACACGTCCGTATTTCTCATCTGGCCCGTGCTCCAAGCGACCCGGTTGGTCGCTCGAAGCTCTTAACGAAGCACTCGTCGGCCGCTCTCACCGCGCAAAGCCTGCCAAGGCGCGCATTCAAGAAGTGATCGACAAGTCCGCCTCCATCCTTGGTCTACCTGAAGGCTATGTTTGCGGCATCGTTCCCGCTTCAGACACTGGGGCAGTGGAAATGGCCATGTGGTCGCTGCTCGGTGCACGCGGCGTGGAAATGTGCGCATGGGAATCGTTTGGCTCGGGTTGGGTCACTGACGCCGTCAAGCAACTCAAGCTCGACAACATCACCAAGCACGAAGCCGACTACGGCCTGCTGCCCGACTTCTCCAAGGTTAACTTTAGCAACGACGTAGTCTTCACTTACAACGGCACCACTTCCGGCGTAAAGGTGCCGAATCTCGACTGGATTCCAGCCGACCGCGAAGGCCTGACGATTTGTGACGCGACCTCTGCGGTATTCGCGATGGACATCGATTTCGAGAAACTCGACGTCGTTACATGGTCTTGGCAAAAAGTCATGGGCGGCGAAGGTGCGCACGGTATGATCGTGCTCAGCCCACGAGCGATCGAACGCCTCGAAAGCTACACACCTGCATGGCCACTACCAAAAATATTCCGCATGACTAGCGGCGGCAAGCTGATCAAAGGCATCTTCAGCGGTGCGACCATCAACACCGTCTCGATGCTGTGCATCGAAGACGCAGTCGACGGCCTACGCTGGGCAGAAAGCATTGGCGGCCTGCCCGCACTGATCGAGCGCTCCGAAGCGAACCTCCAAGCGATTGCCGATTGGGTCGCCAAAACCGACTGGATTGAATTCCTCGCCGAAGACCCAGCCACCATTTCCAACACCTCGATCTGCCTGAAGATCACTGCGGATTGGTATCAAGCCCTGCCCGCCGACGAGCAATCAGCCAAGGCTAAGCAGCTCGTCAGCATGCTCGACAAAGAAGACGTCGGCTACGACTTCGGCAGCTACCGCGACGCACCCGACGGCCTCCGCATCTGGGGTGGCGCAACCGTCGACACCGCAGATATCGAAGCACTACTGCCATGGCTGGATTGGGCCTTCGCGGAAATCCAAGCCTAACCGTCACATCTGTTTCAAACTCAAAGGACGCTCCGCAACGAGCGTCCTTTTTTTGGGCCTAGCGGCACGGGCGCGTCCTGCGCTATTTGCCGAAAATCGAATTCAGCAGGTCCAAGCCCATCTCGATATCATCGCGGCGGCGTTCGGCTTTGCTGCGTGGTTGCGGCGCCTGCACTGAGCTCACTGCTGAAGGAGCTGGGGATGAATCGCAGTGCCATCGGCAGCGCGCAGCTAGCCCGTCCCAAAGTCGGGATTTCCGTTTCTGCTCACCCAAGCGGTGAACAGCAGCCGACTTTTCGGCACTCCTTCTCTCAGTTCTTCCCCGCACCAGTGGTTTCTGGGGACTGCCTGCCCTCTTTTTCTACCGGTCCTGCTCGCGCCGACACAGCTCCGATCCAAGGATACCCACCGCGCGTCCTCCTAGCCTGCATCGTGCTGCTTGATGGCGTCGGTGAGTATGGTCAGCGACAGTGCTTCATAACCTTCCATGACATTCTCCAAGGCGTTTGCCATTGTCTTTGTGATACTCGGTGCCGTCGATCACGCATTGATAATGTTCCAAAGAAAGCTTGGCGATGCGAGTGTCATTGAATGACGTTTCGACCGTCCGGCGTGCCGCGGTTCCCAATCTTTTTCGCAGATCGGAATCATTCAAAAGCTTTCGAATCTGCGATGCGAATGAAGCGCTATCACCGCTTGCGGCAAGCAGTCCGTTCTCGCCATCCAGAATCAGTTCACGCATTCCTCCCTGATCAGAGCTGACGATCGGCTTGCCAGCCGCCATCGCTTCCAGGCATGAGTAGGGGCAATTCTCCCAAAGACTTGGCAGAAGGAAAACATCGCACTGGCAAATGCATGATCGTAGCAATCGCATATTGAGCTTTCCAAGGTGATGGACGGCACCTTGCATTTTCTCCGAGCCCAGGTTGGAACGAAGCTCGAGCGCAAAAAAACCGTCGGTGTCTTCTCCGGCAAAAATAAAGTCGACTTCAAAGTCCTTCAGAATCGACTTACATATGTCGGCGCATAAATGGATCCCCTTGCGCCGTTCCAACCGACCCGCGAAAAGAATGGTAAGCCTATTTTTCGCTAGGCCATATTTATGCCGAATGTCGATCTGGTCACTTCCATCAAATAGAGCCACATCGATTCCGTTCGGGGTCACTTCAATCGGGCCAGAGATGCCCAGTTTTCGACGCGCTTCGTCTGCCAGGAATTGCGAACACGAGCTGAATGCGGTCGCACGAACGATCGCGCGGTTCTCGATCGCACTGCACAAGTTTGTGTCGATCTTACCAGTGCCGTAAAACGGCATGATCAATTTGGATGGTGAATGCAATCGGATCACAGTTGGCGTGCCATGGTGGTTTAGTGCCGCGCCCTCTGCTCCACATTCAGGCATCTCGATAATATCAAACTGGTGGGCTTGACAGAGTTGTTTCATTCCATGGCGCATCGAAAAAGCGTTTTCAAATCGTTTTTTTGACCATGAAAGTGAGTTGTCGCCGAACACGACAAACGCACGCATAAGTTTGCTCTGCCTTCGGAATCGATGCACTTGTACGCCATCGACTTCCGCGGAACTCAGTGCCGTCGGTTCAGGTGCACCCGCCAAGACATGGACTTCGTGGCCAAGTTTCGCCAAGGCACGCGATTGATACCAAGTGTAGGTGCCGATGCCACCGAAACCTGTTTCCGGTGGGAACTCAAAGGAAATTAGTAAGATCTTCAAAGTCGCCGTGCCCGATTATTAAACGCTTCTTACGTATCGCTGAACCTTACCCCGTAATTTATTTAGCACGAGGATGCCGGTTCGAATGGGGCTATCCATCGCAACCCGCAGCGGAGAGATGCGATTGACATCCGAAGTGCGCACTCCGGAGTCGTCGTTCGCAATCATCACTTGAGTGATGTCGCAGATGGATTCGGAATCAACACGAGAACCAGGCTGCTTGAACAATGCCGGGGCAAACCAATCGAGATCTTCGGGCAAGCGCATAGACCGATCCGCTCCCCGGGCTATCACTCTTTGGCGGAATTCCTTTTGTTGTTCGAAAATCGCGTGTGGATTACATAAATCGCGAATCGATGCCTGAGCGGCATTTCCCATTTCCTTTAGTCGCTGAGGTGAACAGTTTAAAGCCCGGGAGAAAGCTTCGGGGAGTTGATTCGTCGACTCGGCGAGCCAGCCTGTTTGATTATCCTCAATCATCTCTGCCATGCCACCGGTGGCCGTCGCGAGAACAGGCGTGCCGGAACGCATGGCTTCGATACAGGTGTAAGGAAAGTTCTCCCAGCGAGAGGGAACGACCACGATTCGGGCTCGGGCGAGATGACCGGGGATTTCCGCCCGAGAACATGCCCCACAGAACCGGAATCGTCGCCTGAGTCGCTTGGGAATCATGTCGGTAACAATGGCACGTCCACTTCTTCGGCCATAGCCAAGCACGTTTTCGCCGACAAATTCAAAGCAGACATTCGGGTTTTCCTCAGCTACGCTCACTGCCGTTTTGATCCATTCCAAAACGCCCTTTCGCCGTTCGAGTCGACCAACGTAGCAGATTGTGCCATCGCTCCAAACCTCGTCTGCACGATCCAACCCGTCGCTCTCTAAGTGCGGGTAGTGGATCACTTCAATAGAGTTTTCAGCCAAGCGGTAGTGCTGCTCCGTTTGTCGTGCTAAATACTGACTGGGGCACAGCAATGCATCTGCGGTCTGAATACTAAATTCCTCCAAGCGTGCCGCTGCGATCAATGAGCAGCTGTCGAGTTTCCAGTCATCGTGCTGTGCAATCAACTGGGTTGGCGAGTGAAGATGAACGAAACACGGCGGTTGTCTCGTCGGCCCCAGCCCTAGGGCCCGCCGGAGTTGAAAGTAGAAGAGTGGCGCTTCGTACTCCTGAGCTTCGATGATTTCGATCCCTTCTTGCTGAATTAGCTTCTCGATCAGAATCGCGGCTGACCAGGAAAAACACTGTGGATAGAAACTAGAACGAAACAGCTTCAGTTCGGTTTGCGTCACCAACGCTGGGTGGGGTTTGGGCCCGAGAAATGCGGTCCAGTCATCGAACGGGACTCGGTGGACAATAAGTTTTCCATTGCATGTTTCTTCACGTGCGAGGTCTGCGCCCTCGCAGGCTTGGGTCACCACATGCAAGGTCTCGCCGTGATCGGCAAATAAACGGGATAAATTCAAGGCATAGGTACCAATTCCGCCTCCTCGTGCAGGAGGAAATTCACGGCAAATAATCAGATGGCTCATAGTCTTAAAAGCAGATTTATGTCAAATTTTGCGCTCGCACTTCCTGCCTGTGGATTTCGTAGAAAGGAACGATCGACTGCGATGGTCAATGAGATTCTTTGTCAGTGCGGAGATTCAACACGCCGAGCACTGCAGAAAGTCGCAAGTATCTAAGATAAGTATGGTTGAGAAAGTCTAGCTAGGGCTTCTCGAGGCCAAACCTCATTGCCGATGCTCGAATAAAACCCCTTCAGGGGATGGCAACCGAACCGGTGCATCTTCGGAACGGCCGCTCGTGGAGGGCCACTCGATGGAGCGCATCTACTCGAATTCAAAGGCAATAGAGGACTCCCTTCTGTTCCGCTGGATACCCCAGCTCTAATGGGAACATGGCGTATCGCTCTGCCATTGGCCCGGAGTGCAGAAGGTTTACAACATTCCAGACTGTCTACTGGGCAGCGAGCTCCTCTTTAAAAACCTCGCGAATCTTTAGAGTCTCTTGATAGGAACGTTCGGTATTCACGCCCCAGAGGTTGTGGTCGTTCGCCTGTAGATTCTCGATCGCGAGAATGCCCGTCATCATAGAGTGGTCCTGGTTGTTATACCGGTGCATACCATTTCTCCCGATGGTCTGCATATTGTCCCAGCCCCTGACATACTCGGCGATAATATCAACATTCTCGCGGTAGCTCTCATCATACACCGGATATGCCTTTGGCTGGCGGATAACCTTCCCTCCGAAGACGTCGGATTCCTTTAGAAGACCAATCTGCTCGGCTTCCACGGTTGCCACCTTGATCAGATCCTCGTCGGAGGTATCCCACAATCCGTCGTTCTCGTGACAAAAATACTCCATTCCAAGGCAGGTTTGGTCAGGATCTGGGACCATTTCAACACTCCAGTTCTTGAAATTTTGCACGCGCCCCACGCCAACCTCCGGGCAATGGATGTAGATCCAGTTATCGGGGAAAACATCTTTCTGGTTAACGAACAGAGCGACCACTAGGAAGTCTCGGTATTTTAAACCCGCGGCCGCCTTCATGACAGCTTCCGGCGGTCGCGGCGATAACTGCTGCAGCAGTGTCCGCAGCGGCATGCTGGAAATGAATTGTTCGGGAACGATCTTTGTGCCGTCTTCCTGCTCGACCATCGTCACATGCCTATCCTTGTGATAGATCTTTGAAACGCGGCTGTTCATGGCAACTTCGCCGCCCGCAGCCTCGATCCTTGATACGAATTTTTCCCACATCATCCCGGGTCCGAGCCGCGGGTATTCGAATTTACGAATTAAAGATTTAGCGTCCTGTTTTTTAGAGAAAGCATCCATTACGGCCCGTTTCAGGGACAGTCCGCTGATCCGTTGCGCTGCCCAATCCGCAGAGATGTCCGTGCATGGGATTCCCCAAACCTTCTCAGTGTAGGTTTTGAAGAACGTATTGAACAGCCGCTTTCCGAATCTGTTTGTAACCCATTCCTCGAAATTAGATTCCTCCTTCTGAGGCTTGAGCCTCTGATTGATCTTCGCATTCACCATACTACAGAAAATCAGAAAAGACTCAACTGGCCCAAGCTTGAAAAACGTATCGACGGGGTCGAGCGGGTATTGGAGGAATTTTCCGTCGTAATAGATTCGCGATAACCTCGGGACCTGAATGAAATCATCTTCCATCACCTCATGCCACATCTCGTTGACGAGCGGCTCTTTCGTATAGAAACGGTGCCCGCCTATATCGAAACGGAAGCCCTGATGTTCTTCGGTGCGGGAAATCCCTCCTACGCAACCAGAGGCTTCCATAACTAAGGGCTTATACCCCTTTTTAGTGGCGTGATATGCCGCAGTGAGACCAGCTGGTCCACCGCCGGCAATGACAAGGCGTTCGTGTTTCATAATTTTGTTCTGAATTTAAATAAGGATCTGATCCAAGACCATGAGTTAACCAAGTGATGGGACGTCATCACAGCGGCGAACGAGAGGCTGGAATAGAATAAGTAGAACCCGTACCAAGGGATGCTGGCCAGGGCGAAGACCGGTCCACGAACCCGGGCGAGAAAACGGAAAAATCCGTGGTTGATCAATACCAACAAGAAAAGGAACACGAGACCGACGGCTAGCATCATCGGAAAAAACAAACCCGAAAGCGCGGACCCGAGCACTGCAAACACACACAGAGCGCTGAGCCTCGCCGCCCAGGATGTGTTTAGACTATCAGCCCTCACCCGGCGTTCCAAAATCAGCCGGGACCAAGGAACAGCGCGATCTAGGATATCCGTTTTAACCATGTTCCAAGACCGCCACCGCTTGAGATGCTTGACCTGGATTTCCGGGCAAAGCCGGATCTTAGATCCCGAGGAGGCGATCCGCATTCCCAGCTCGATATCTTCCACGCAAGGCCTACCATAATCTTCAAGAAATCCGCCGATCTCCAGAAACACGCTGCTGCGGACGATTCCGAAGCCCGCCCAAAACGTCGTGGCTTGCCCACCGTTCTGCTGGTGTGTGTAGTGATGGAGAAGATTGCGGTATTGGGACAGGAATCCGGGGTCCGCCGGTGCATCATCGTACGAGCCGAAAGCGGCCGCCAATTTAGGATCGTCCATCGTGGCCCGGATCGCTTCGACCGCGCCAGCAGGGACGACGATATCACTGTCAACGAACAACAACAGCCCATTGGTGGCCAAATTACTCCCGGCATTCCGCGCTCCGGCCGGCCCCATACACCGTTCAAGCGTCAGAACGCGCACTCCGTCTTCCCATTTCAACGAGTCGTGGCCTGCGCCATCGACAACGAGAATAATTTCGTCGCGAAGGGAGATGGAGGAACGCAGCGCCCCCAAACACTCTTCAACACTGGTCGCAAGCCGGAAAACGGGTATGATGACGCTCAAGCCGCGGGAGTTAGTCAAGTCGTTGGTAGAAAGGTTAGGGGTAATTATAAGTCTGGGAGTGGAAATTGACAAAGTTAACTGGAATCAGGCGGGTTGGCCGCCTCCGTGACTGAGCAACGGGGGCTGATTGAGTCGCCAAGAATTGAATTCATTGTTTTTCTTTATAATTGTATGTCTAAATGATCCGATATTGGGAGTTATGAAATTTCGATTATTTGGAAGCCCCTCTATATGCTTTAAAATTCTTAATAGTAAAGTAGGATTAATTAGAACTATCGGCTTTTCACGGATTTTGAGAGTGATCTTGGCGACATGATTTAAAAGATCAACGACGTTGGCGCCAGAGTTATCCTGTGCACACCAACCGTAATCGGCGAACAAGCGGACGGCACCAAACCGGACGACGAACGCCTCGACGAGTATTCTGACATCAGCCGCAAGGTCGCCAAGGAAAGCGGCTCCAGCTACTCGATCTGCACAAGGGCTTCCTTGGCCACACGAGCTTCAAACTCGGCGGTCAGGTCTCTTCTATTCCCTTTACTCATTGGCCTTATTTCGGAGTTTTTGCCACCTCAAAGACCAGCGCTAAATCAACATTACTCTGGCTCTGTTCTCCAGGGCCACTTCACAGCATCGTGGTCGCCAATCAAGGTTCGCCCCTCTTTTTTCGCCGCCCTCTGGTCCGGACACAGGCTCTTTCAACGACCTTCACCCCAAAGCAATTTCTTAGTATTAGGAACGCAGCGGCAATTGGGGCAAAGAAGGTAAGTGCGGAAAAGATATCAGTCCTTTCGACTAAGCCGGGATGCAGATAGAGTGTGAGTGCCAGGACTCCGGTTATGCCTAGGTCCTGAATCCTCCAGCCATTGCGAAACGTCCTGGAGACCATGGCGAGAATCAGTGGAAAGAGCATCATGTTGTCGTAGAGGCGGTGGTAAAACAGCACAAAGCCGAGCATGCTCAAAACCCCTGCCGCGTCAGATAAATTAAGCCGCTTCCTCAAGTCGAACAGAATCAACAGCAAGGCGATGCCTGCCAGCAGGATCAGGCTGATGAAGGTGGCGGCCCGTGGGTTAATGCCCAGCGCGGAAATCCAGACGCCAGCGGAGTAGTTGGCATCCCTGACGAAGAGCAGCTTTCCCGCAGTCGGACCTGCCTCGCCGAAATCGGTTGCCGAAACTCCGGTCCACCAAAAGGCCCCCAGGGAAAGAGCTGCCAGCAGACCTAGGCCGAGCCCAAGCCCGCGCCACTGGCGTCGCAGAATAAACAGCAGGGCAAAAGGCAGGGCAATTTGTGGTTTAATCATGGCAAATGCCCAACAGATGCCTGCAAGTTCTGGTTTGTCACGTTGCAACATGTGCATTTGCAGGGTGATGAGTCCCATTACGACGATTGAGAACTGTCCAAAAGCGAAAGCCGAATAATTCCCGGAGATAGCCACGGCGAGGGCAGCTCCCAGAAAACCTGCCTGCCATCCATGCTCACCAAGAATCCGGGTGCCTTGGTGCATCATTGCAAGCAACGCCGCAAGGCTCAAGATTTGCAGCAGCCCACGTGCGGTCTCGAAATCCCCGGTGCCGAAAAACACCGCAAACATGGGCAAAGCGTAAGGTGGATAGACCGTGTGAGCTTTGGGCATGGTATAGTCTGCTTGAGGCAACCGAACATTGGGATACACCTGTCGCTCAAAATCGGCATATTCCCGGGCACGGTGCTGGAAATCCGAGTCGCCAGCTTGCCAAGCCACGTGCAACCCCTTGCCCAGATAGGCGAACCCACCGAGCATGAGAAGGATCGCCAGCCCAAGGGTGAAGTGGTGGCGGCGGACTGTGGAGAACATCGGCATGGTGGTATAGGAAAGGATGGATGGGACAAGAGCAGTGGGGCGAAGTTTTAGATTTCCTACCCATACAAACGCTCAAAACTGGCTTGAACGAATGCGGCAACTGTCTCGGCCGCTGTCGGCGGATCTGACCATGCCGCTCACCCCATGTCCAGCGATTATTGTCACCCGAGTGTCGGTAACCGTCAAAATAGTAGTCAGTAGTTGATCTGACAGATCGTGCTATTTGGTCGGGTTAAATTGTCAGATGTTTTGTTCTACTGTTTGCGGGTTGTTGAGTCGTTCGACTTTTTCATTCCATCGGCTCTTACCATCGATCCATGTCTGCCATGGAGTTCTGCCGTAACACATTTTGCCCTAATGAGTTCGCTCATGGTTGTAGTGATGCACCCACTGGTCCAAGTTCTGTTGCAAGACTTCGATGGATTCATAGAGCTTCTTACGAAAAGTGATCTGATGAACTCATTGAGTAGCGTCTTGTGGAAGCGTTCACAGATGCCTTTAGTCTGAGGGCTTCTTGCTTTGGTCTTGGTGTGATCGATGTCGCACATCGCCAAATACAGTTGGTAATTATGCTGCTCGGCTTTACCGCAGTATTCGGTGCCCCGATCTGTCAGGATCCGCAGCAGGCCCATACCGCTGTCCTCAAAGAGTGGAAGAACGCGGTCATTGAGCAGGTCTACGGATGTAATTGGAGTCTTGGTGGTGTAGAGCTTGCAGCAGGCGACTTTGGAGAAGGTGTCTACGGAGGTCTGCTGATAGACGCGCCCCACGCCTTTAAGGGTACCGACATGGAAGGTATCCTGTGAGCCGAGATAGCCCGGATGTGCGGTCTCGATCTCGCCACAGGCCCGATCGTCCTCCTGCTTGCGTTCCAGCGCTACAACCTGTGCTTCGGTCAACACCACGCCTACTTTAGCAACCTTCGCTTCCAGAGCCTTTAGCCGCAACTTGAAGATTTGCAGTTGATGGCGCAGCCATACCGAACGCACACCGCCAGGGGAGATGGACAAGCCCTCCTTGCGCAGCTCGTTGGAAACACGAACCTGCCCAAGAGCTGGGTTCACCACCGCCAATTCACAGACGCGTTCCTCGATTCGTTCGTCCACACGGTTCTTGCGATTGGGCACACGAGGGTTCTTGTCCAGTAAGGCATCCACGCCGCCTTGCTCCATCGCGCTCTTGTAGCGATAGAAGGTATCGCGACTCAGGCCCATCATCTGACAGGCCTTCGATACGTTCCCGAGTTCTTCAGCCAAATTTAACAGGCCGATTTTCGTACGAATTATTTTTTCGTTTATACTCATTGTCTTGATCTGTGGCCCGCCCCCCATGGGGAGGTATCACCATGATTGCTTTACTTGCTATCAGACCAGACTGATGCTCCATGGCGCATCACACAACTGTCAGATTACGTCGCGACTATCTCAACTTAAGGTTGGCACACGGTTTACGGGCCGCTCTGGTTAAGTATTGCTAATCCCGTTCGGCGACGGCCGGGCTCTCGTCCTCGACGACAGCTGGTAGGCAAGAAAATTGGTGACCTAAAAAAACCGCTGCTAAAAAAAGAACTTGGCAACGCGGACTGGGAATCTACTGATCAAGGCAGTGTAAGTCGCGCTAAAGTCTCCTACACCTAATTCCAGTAAAATAGCGCGTCGACTAAGGACTTTTCCTACCATAATCGCCACAACAGCCACACCAAGCCTCTGCCTCCACCACTCTCCCAGCGAATTGTCCTCTCCCCCTAAAAAACCCGTTTCCGACGAATCAGGCACCGATTCTTCGTCTGCCAGCTATCGGCAGATCCTCAAGTCGTCGTCGATTGTCGGAGGGGCGGAGGGAGTTGACTATCTCATCCGAATGGTGCAGATCAAAATCGTCGCAATCCTGCTTGGTCCAGCGGGTGTTGGATTGGTGGGGCTCTACCAGTCATCCCTCGACTTGGTGCGCACCTTTACGAGTTTGGGAATTACTTCAAGTGGAGTTAGGGAAGTTGCCGAGGCCCATGGTTGTGGCGATCCTGAAAAGATCTCACAGACCGTCAAGACGCTGCGCCGGGCCAGCTGGGTCACCGGGTTCTTTGGATGGATTCTGACAATTGCGCTTTCTTATCCACTAAGTTTGTGGATTTTCGAATCTGGCGACCGAGTCTGGCCGATCGCGCTGCTCGGCATCACCCTGCTGCTGAGCTCCGTTTCAGGAGGGCAAAAAGCCATGCTCCAGGGGGTCCGTCGAATCGGTGACCTTGCCCGGCTCAATGTGCTTTCCTCTATGGTCGGCACGGTGGTCGCGATCGCACTCTACGCATGGCTCGGCGAAAACGGGATTGTTCCGGTTCTGATCACCATGGCGGCCTTCAATCTTTGCACGTCCTGGTGGTTCGCTCGCAAAGTGGGAGTCGTCACCGTCAAACAATCTTTCACAGAAACCTGGCAGAACTCTAAACGGCTGATCGGCCTCGGACTCGCTTTCATGTGGAGCGGCCTGCTCATAGCCGGGGTGGCACTGGCTATTCGCAGCCTCATCGTCCAGCAACTCGGACTGGATGCTAATGGCATCTATCAGGCAGCGTGGGGGATTTCCGGAATATTTGCCGGCTTCATACTCGGCGCGATGGGCGCGGATTTCTATCCGCGACTGACTACTGTGGCCGACGACGACACGGCAGTGAACAAGCTTGTCAACGAACAGACCGAAATTGGAATTCTACTCGCCCTCCCCGGTATTATTGGAACTCTCGCCTTCTCCCCTTGGATGTTACAGATTTTCTTTACCAGCAAATTCCTTCCTGGCGCAGATCTTCTGCCATGGTTCGCAATCGGAGTTTTTGGGCGGGTGATCTCGTGGCCCATGGGATTTATTCAACTGGCTAAAGGAGCCGGCCGATGGTTCACCGCGACGCAATCAGTATACAACTTGATTCATCTGACTCTAAGTATCGTCCTTTTTCGTTGGGTCGGCCTCTTGGGTATCGCTCTTGCATATGCTGCACTCCATGCATTCTATGTAATTGCTCTAAGGTGGGTCTCTGGGCGCCTTAGCAACTTCCGTTGGACACCCACCGTCCTGCGCTTATTCGTGGCTTCCACCCTTCTGGTGGTCACCGAATTCTGTGTTCAACGATGGATCCTTGGTCTTCTTGGCCTTGCCGTGGGCGGCATGCTCTTCGCCATCTCTGGGATTTTCAGCCTACGTGGCATCGCCAGCAGACTGGGTGAAGCTCACCGTCTGGTAAAACTGGCCTGCCGCATCCCGGGTGGACGCAAAGTTTGCGGCTTGTAAGCCCATATTTAGCAGGTTGTTGTGCGATACAGTAGGAGCAACCAAACGTCAGCTGCCGCTCTTGTTAAAAATAGGTACTCAGATTCGAATTTGAAAATAGGTATTAGAAATCTTTAGCTCTGCGGAGACGATCTCACGTGTGCAGAAGATTTTTTAGATCTTTCGGAGAAAGACATACGTCTGGTGAGAAATTCTCTGTAATGGAATAAGATTAGAATGTATAAAATATCGCCAGCTACCAACCGGAGGAATTCGACTATTTGGAGGGTTCCAAATTACTTGTTTTCTAATATATTTTGGGGTCAAGATCAAGGCGAGGATCGCGACGCTTGCCCAATCCTACCGCGTCTTTCGGAGCTGTAGGTAAATATTGTTGGATATTATTTTGGAGTTAGAATCGGATGACTACGCTTGGCGGATAGAAAATGAAATGAAAGTGACAACCGATATCATTGCGGGCGCAGGTACTAACGTCATGAAAATTGCACCAATCATCGAAGAAATCGAAGGAAGAGAGATCACTGATCTGCAGATCGGCTACAGGGTAATTCACACTGGACAGCACTACGACCGTAACATGTATGCCGTATTCTTTGACCAACTTGGAACCCTTGAGCCAAGGCCCCTGCTCCCCCCCTCCGCTACGATCCAAGGGCGGCTTAAAGGCCCACTCGCCAAAAGCAAATCCCTAGCAGTAAACCGCTGCGAAGAAAGACTTGCCAACGCGGTTTGGGAATCTAGCCTACATTGCAATATAACTCGCACTAAAGTCTCCTAATTCCAGTAAAATAGTGCGTCGACTAGTAATATTTCATGCCGAAATCCACACGATCGCAACACCAAGCCTCTGCCTCCGCCCCTCTTTCCCACGCACCCCCACTTTTCTCTCCGCTCTGGTCCAAGGGCGGCTTCAAAGCCCTCCCGCCAAAAGCAAATCCCTAGCAGTAATATCGTGACAGATTATAAAACACTGACGCTGAATCACGTCACCTCATCCCTAGGCCACGATCAGCTCGCAATGCTGCTTCAGCTTCAACGCGACAGCCCCCTTCATTGGCACAAAGGCTTCTGGGTCTTGACGCGATATGCCGACGTAAAAGCCGCGCTTCGAGACAAGAGACTCGTCAATCGCGCTCCCGAACCCAACCGCAAGGACCTGCCCTTTGCGCGAGCGATCCTAAAAATGATCAAGCGAGATCGCGGATATGACAAGAAGTATTGGTTTCACTATGCTGATCCTCCTCATCATGCCGACGTTCGAAAGTTAATGAGAGAGGAATTGAATCGGCAAATACCCGATCTACGGCAGCTTTTCCAGTCAATTGCCGATGAGCTGCTGGAGAAGATCGACTGCGATGACGAGCAATCGGTGCAAAAAGGATTTGTGGAACCGTTTCCAGCTATAGTAGCGGCGGAATTGATGGGGCTGCCAAGAGAGAAGTGGCGTTGGTTCGACGATTTGTTCGGTGGGCGGCAAGGCGATGATCTCTCGAAGAGCCTGCGTCGTATGGACTCGTTCTTGAGAGAACCCCTTGCGAAGCGTGGGGAACTCTCGCCCGGGATACTCAGCGCCCTGTCTGACGGGTGCGACGCCGACAACTTGCTATCTGAAGAAGGACTGTTACCAAATGGCGTTCTATTCGCGCTTGCGGCCTACGTAAATACACGTCAGCTATTGGAAAGAAGCGTTGAATATCTGCTTCAAAACCGGGGTGAGATGGAGAAGATTCGTCGCGATCCAGGCGTTGTTCCGACCGCGGTGGAGGAATTCACAAGGTATTTTAGTACCACTTCATTCTGTAGCCGACTCTCCACGGAGGACGTTGAAATCGGGGGTGGAGTGGTGCCTGAGGGGCAATGGGTCAGGATCGCTCTGGCTGCCGCAAATCACGATCCCGAAGTGTTTGCCGCTCCTGATCGCGTCGATCTGACACGGCACCCCAATCCGCACGTTGCATTTGGGGGTGGGCTTCATACTTGTGTCGGAGCAGCAGTCGGCCGTGCGGAGCTACAGGTTTCCCTCGCCTGCCTCGCACGTCGTTTCGGTTAGATGGAAGCTTTCGCTACACAAGACGCCGGTCAGTCACTCCAAGGCAGCATGATACATGAACGAAGCAGAAATTCCACGACCTCTATAGCAGTGATTGACTCGAACCGCTGGTCGGTTTATCAAACACCTTTTTGTTCTCCCCACCCCGCTTAGGTCCAAGGGCGGCCTCAAGGCACTACCGCCAAAAGCAAATTCCCAGCAGTCAAACGACACCAAGAATGCTGAAGTTATTCCAATCCCCGCGTCCTACCAAGCGCCAACGTAGCAAAGTTATCTTTTTGCATGTTCCAAAGACCGGAGGAACCACGTTCTCACGAGTGCTTCAGCGTACGTACGGAGATTCGTACACGTTCTTCGACGATGATGCCGTTGACGTATTCGTCAGGCATCTTGAAGCCTACGAATGCACTGAAGTCCACGCGACGCTGCGAGGCGACCGGCTTGTCTGGGGGCCAAAGAACATCATGAAAGAGTCGAATTGGCAACTCTTGAGCGGTGCGGAAGTCTTCGTGATGTTCCGCGATCCGGTCGAACAATATATCTCGAGTTTCTATCAAGCGAAAAAGTTCGGAAAGACACTGGAAAGAACGGCGGCATCGAAGTGGCTTTTTTCCGACACGTTGAATGATTACATGGAGAACCCGCGATTCAGCAACCTCCAGCTGAAATTTCTGCTAGGAATCGAGCCAGGCAATGACTCGGAGCTTACCGAATCCGACCTTCAGCGTGCTAAGCGGTTGATTTTAACGTTAGGAGTCAACGTGGGGATTCTCGAGCGCTACAATGAATCACTCCACCTCTTCGAGCATGTGACCGGCTCCAAAATCCCACTTGGGATCATCGTGGTCAGAAATAAGAACCCGATCCCCTCGCACGTCGACGATGCGACAAGACAGCGGATTTTGGATTTGAACGCCCTGGATCAAAGACTGTACGATTTCGTGGAAAAGGTCTTTGACGACCAAATCGCTGGTTGTGGCCCTTGCCCACGGTATAGGTATTTCTCGGAGCACTCGGCGGTCGGTCGCTTGGCCTCTTGGTTCGGCAAATGTTGGCTGACGAACACATAAAAGATCCCGCCTGTATGACTACAAGAACGCAACACCATCATCCGAACTTCGCAGTTGCTCAGATTAACACTCATGAAAAACTGTATTGCATCGATTAAAAGATAACCCATGAGCAAACCAGAGAACAAAACGCAAGATTGCGAGGAGATCGACTGGAGCTGTCTCATCGCGGCGAAAGATCGGGCTGTCGAATTCCTGAAGACTCAGCTTTCAGATGGTAATTTCGGCTTAACGTGCATGGGAAGTGATGATCGCCCCCGATTCTCGCACCAAAAAGGCCACGTTTTTTCTGGCTACTTTATAGCTAGAGCCCTCGGCCATGACATCTCAGAAACTGACCGTGCCCTGCTCGTCACCCGCATCATGTCTGAGAAATTCAAAGGGCTGTGGGGTTATTCTTCTCCCGCGCCTTATGTATCCCGAGATCATGTCAAGTTCCTTGTCGATGCCGATGACACATCGTTCGCCATTAGGACATGCCGTCAACTTGGGTTACACAAATCGTCCGATCGCCTGCTTGTTTTCCACCGCAATCGGTTGTCCCGTTGGATGGGCAAGTTCGGGCTGACCACGCTGCTGCCCAAATTCATCGCACGAGGAGGCTTCCGCACGTTCGCGTCCCGAACTCGCGCAGGTCTGGTTGTTGACGCAACACCAGCAAACAACCTGCAGCTTCATTCGGAAGTCAACCTCAACGTCTTTCTGGCATTACAAGGCACGAACCTGGAAAACGCAATCGATGACCGACTGATCTGCGAATCGCAACACGAAGATGGCTATTGGCATTCATATTTTTATCCTAGCCGATACTACGCCACCTGGTTCGCACTTGAACTGATCCGGGATCAGCCAGCATTCAAAGCGTTACGCGCTCGCGGGCACCACTTTTTACTGTCTTCACAGTCAAACGACGGAACTTGGGGTGATTTGGGAGATCCGTATGAAACCGCCCTTGCCTGTTGTGCACTTGCAGCCTGTGATGAAACGGGTGCGTCAATCACAGAGGCTGCATCATTTTTTTTGAAATCCCAATTGAATGACGGATCTTGGGCGACCGACCGCAAGATTTGGGAGTTCCATGCGACCGAGGATGATGTGT